>ERZ791734.215-NODE-215-length-100972-cov-15.056888_pt1 | contig 100972 bp, 84 predicted proteins | sample MGYA00509953_ERZ791734 | MGnify/ENA primary metagenome ERZ791734 (study PRJEB30046, sample SAMN00792038) | human gut metagenome | study: EMG produced TPA metagenomics assembly of the A metagenome-wide association study of gut microbiota in type 2...
TATCTGCACATATTCTATACAGATAAAATGACTTCGCAATTGTTCCAAAAATAACACCCGATCGATAAGATATGGACTATGAAAGACGATAAGTATTATCAGATTGTGTTGATGCTTATATATAATGGTGTCAGAATTTCGGAACTACTGGATTTGAAAAAAGAAAATGTACATCTTGATAAACAATATTTTGATGTAATCGACATTAAAACTGAAAGCGGAATCCGTAAGGTGCCTATTGCGGATAAAGCATTAGATTTTCACAAAGGATGGTTTAATGATGGTATTGATTCAGAATATCTGCTTCATACAGATGATGGTAAGCATTTCTTATATCGCAATTATTATGATAGCTATTTCAAGCCACTAATGAAGAATCTTGATATTGAACGAACACCGCATTGTTGCCGACACACCTGTATATCATTGCTTGCAGACGCACATGTGGATCAAACCGCAATTAAAAAGATAGTTGGTCACGCTGGTGCCATGACTCTAACAGAAAAAATCTATACCCATATGGATATAGAAGAATTAGTAAAAGCAATAAACTTAATATAAGCTAAATGCTGCTTATAAGTTACTTTCGCTGACAAAAAGGATTTTTATTATGAATGATTTTGTATTAAGCGATTCATTCGCAGATTACTTCGTAATCTTGCTCATGTCGCGCTGTCGCGCTATATCTGCCGTCGAATTATTGTCTGCTAGTGCAAGCACTATCATCCAATATTCATCAGCAAATGCATCGCTTGTAGAAACACGCAAAAGGGATGTCTCCCAACCAGATAAATCTGACGGAAAACATCCCTAATAATTTACATATAAATGTCTATTATATGTTACTTTTAAGTTACTTGTTTGTTACTTATATACCAAAACCAAGCACTTTTCAGTAACATTCACAACTCTTGAAATCCAGTAAATAAGCCATTTCCCGGACTTCCAAAAGTAGCACATATTATCTCTTTGAGAACTGAGGAGCTCTACGAGCCTTCTTGAGACCGTATTTCTTACGCTCTTTCATTCTAGGATCACGAGTAAGGAATCCTGCCTTCTTCAGTGTAGGACGGAAATCTGCGTCTACATTCAGAAGAGCTCTTGCGATACCGTGTCTGATTGCACCGGCCTGACCGGTGAATCCGCCACCACGAACATTTACAAGTACATCATACTTGTCAAGTGTGTTGGTTGCTTCCAGTGGCTGACGAACGATAATCTTCAATGTCTCAAGACCGAAATACCGATCCATATCCTTCTTGTTGATTGTGATCTTACCATTTCCTGGTACTAAATATACTCTGGCAATACTGCTTTTTCTTCTGCCTGTTCCATAAAATTTATTAGCCAATGTCTTTTCCTCCTCTCAATTATGCTCTCTCTACGATTTCTAATACTTCCGGCTTCTGTGCGATCTGCTCATGCTCTGCACCTGCATATACATGAAGCTTTGTTGCCATCTGGCGACCAAGTGGTCCCTTTGGAAGCATTCCCTTTACTGCATGCTCAATTACATACTCCGGCTTCTTAGCGAGCATTTCCTTGAGTGTGGTCTCTTTCATACCACCAACATAATCAGAGTGATGATAATAAATCTTCTGCTCCAGCTTCTTACCTGTTACTTTGATCTTGTCAGCATTGATTACGATTACATAATCGCCGGTATCGATATGCGGAGTATACTCCGGCTTATTCTTACCTCTCAATACGCAAGCTACCTCTGAAGCGAGACGTCCTAATGTATGTCCTGTAGCATCAACTACATACCATTTTCTTTCAATCTTGGATGGGTTAGCCATATAACTTTTCATCCCAGTACCTCCTAACTTTTCTAACAATCTTCAACTGTCAGGCACATAAATACTGTTACCGGGGCTTTGGCTTAAGTATTTTACACGCCACATTAGACTATTATATTATGTTTATGAAAGCTTGTCAAGATACAAATTATGCAAATAATCTACAAATTATCCATTGATTTCTGTCATTCCTCCAGCTTGGCAACGGAAGCTCCACGGATCAGCTGGCTTGCCACTACAGACGGCGCCGAAAGCTTTACCTTGTGTCCCTCGATCAATTTGATCAACTGCTCTGCCGCCTTCATGCCAATCTTCTCCGTATCCTGCCGCACCGTGGTCAGACGCGGTTGAAGCTGGCTTGCGATAAAGATATCATCATAGCCTGCCACCGAGATATCCTGCGGGATCCTTAATCCCATCGACTCGATCGCAGCGATGCCTCCGACTGCCGAATAGTCATCGGAATATATAATGCAGGTTGGCCTGATCGGCTGCTGCAGTAATGTCTTCGTATATTCTGCCGCCTTTTTCAGATTACGATACTCGGACGGAAAGATCCATCCTTCCGGCAATGCCAGACCATGCTTGTCCATTGTCTCCTTCAGACCCTGAATACGAATATCTGTAACAATCGATGTATCGTCACCGGTAATATAAGCGATCTTCTTATGTCCCATCGAAATCACATATTCAACCAGTTCACGCATTCCTACCGCATTGTCCGATATGACAGAAAGACAGTCCGGAAATTCGTAATCGATCGTCACAACCGGAATATCGCTTTCCACCAGCTCGCGTACCTCCGGATTATAGAAATCGATACAGGCGATCATGACGCCGTCCAGACCACGGTACCGGCAATGCTCCAGATATGTTTTGCTTTTCTTGTGCTTCTTATTGCTGTTGATAAAGGTGATATCATAACCTTTGCTTTCCGCGGTCACTTTAAAGCTGTTCAGGATATTTGCGAAATAATCATGTGTCAGACCGCTCATCGCTTCATCAATAAAGAGAACACCAATATTAAAGCTTTTGTTCATGCGGATCGCGCGGGCATAATACTGCGGAAAATATCCCTGTTCCTTTGCGACCTCTTTGATATGCTTTTTGGTTTCCTCTCCAATATCTTTTTTGTCGTTCAGTGCTTTGCTGACCGTGGCAACCGACACGCCACAAATCTTCGCAATGTCTTTAATCGATGCCATCTGCCCCCTCCATTCTTACGTACACTAATGTGATCTCCGTTTTCTTATCACGCACTTTCACTGCCACCGGCAATCTATCATTCATGCCTTCTCACCGCTGCCGGCACATATATGTCTATCATACCACAGCACTATGTCCGGCACAATCATTATACTAATGATTTGGCAGGTAAATCAGGCAAAGATACGCCCATCGTATAAATATTCCGGTCAGAATAAAACCATATTGTAGAATAATATCAAAAACCTTTCTGCGAATCTTTGGATTCTTCTCATCCGCATCCATTTCAATCAGGTCAACCTTTGGAGACAGGAAGCGGATCAGTTTCGTATAAGCAGCAAGGATCAAAAGCCATAACACAAACATCCCGAAACCGGCCAGCTGCCACAGAAATGTCTGCGGCATACTTTCTACATTCCTTTGTGCTCTCGTTCCGGTCAGATATCCAAGTGCAATATACAGATAATCCGTCGAGATATATCCCCACGCAAGACTGACCACCGTTAATATTAATCGTTTCCACCAGCGCATTTCCTCACCTCCTGTCTGTTTGTTCCGAGTATATTTTCTAACATAATACCGCCTGGATTCTCTTACCCGGCATTCTCTTATTCAGCATTTTCTAACACCGTCAGAATGCACTTATCCGACATGTTCTAACACAGCCGGAGTTTTCCTTATCCGACATCTGCTATATGCGCTTTTCCTTTGCAAATATCTTATCAATCTTCATCTCAAACGGCTTCAATGAACATATGTTACCCTCCAGAGATATGCTTTGCGGTTTGTCACTGTTATTAAATACAAATCTCCAGGTCGTATCCTGCTTCTGCCGATATGTAATTTCTACGCCAAGCGGCAGATCATCTCTGAGGTTTAACTGATGTCCCCTTGCCATGCGCGCTGCAAGTGCCATGTAAAATGCGCGGTCCGGCACAGTTCCTACATAATATACGCTGCCCTTGCCATATGTGTTTACTGTTACTGCCGGCTGCCCCGCATAATACTGATCTCCATAGACCGCCAGAACCTCTGCCGTGTCTGCTTCCAGTATATCACACCAGCGCTTATATGTGGCATCCTGATGCTCCGTCTGCAGTGAAGAAGCATCCTCCCTCAAAAACGAATTTGTACAGATTTGACCATACTGTCCACGAAGCTGTGCATCGGTAATCCGCAGCTTCCCTGTCCGCGCTCCGGCGGCATTGTATTCCGTCACGTGCACGCCAGCAAGTTCTTTATATATAGTAGGAAGACTGTCCATGATACACTGATTAGAGAGGTTCTTCACCCCCGAGCGGTTCGTCAAAAGCACCGTTCCTCCCTGCTTTGCAAAGTTCTCCAGTTTCTTCACGGTTCCGGAATGTTCAATGAGCATTGTCGGAGCAAGTACAATATCATATCCGTCAAACGATGCTCTCTCGTCAATAATATCTACACCAACGCCAATGCCGGTAAAACCGTCGTGAAGACACTTTAACTGCTCCAGATAATACATGCCCTCTGCCTGATGCTGCAGCTTGAAACCATATTCATTATCGGAGCTGTAAAGTAACGCCACACGATTGACCACCTCAGAGCCATCCAACTCCTGAAGCTGCTTTATCGTCTGCCCCAGCTCTTTAAATTCCTGATAGCGCCTTCCCGGCACATTGCTGTGATCCAGGATTCCGTGCCAGTACATTTCTGCGCCCGACACGGCGGTGCGCCAGCGAAAATGAATCACGGTGTCCGCTCCATGCGCTACCGCCTGCAGTGCATACCCTTTGATCATCCCGGGTACCGGCATGGCTGACATCGGCATCCAGCTTCCCACCGCACCGCTTAACTGCTCCATGATCCAGAAATTCTTCTGTAAGATTCCACGCATAAGATCCAGATGAAACGCATGGGAATATAGTTCCTGTGAATCTGTCGGAATCATCGTTGTCGGATAATTGTCATAAGATACAAAGTCCAGATTATGGAACAGGTCATAAAAGTCCGGCATATTTTCACACAGCCAGCTATTGGTTGTAATCTGCGCCTTCGGATCCAGCGAATGGATCAGCTTTCTCTGAAATTCAAGATATGCTACCGTACTGTCAGAAGCATATCGGTTATAATCAAGCGTCAATGACGGATTCTGCCACTTGATGAAATCTCCCATCGGCGGCTTCACCTGAGAAAAAGAAGAATACTCTCCGCTCCAGACGCTGTTGCCATACGCCTGATCGATCTGTTCCGTTGTACCGTACTTCTCCTTCATCCAGTCACGAAACGCCTCCTCGCACACTGCACAGCGGCAATGGTTCGCCTCCAGCTCATTGTCGATCTGGTATCCGATCACCGCCTCCTCATCCCGGTAATGATCTACCAATTGGCGGATGATACGCTCACACAGTGTCCGATAAACGGGACTGTTCATGCAGCGGTGTCCACGGATTCCGATGGAGATCCTTCTTCCGTCTGTTCCAACCTGAATGATCTCAGGATATTTCTCAAATGCCCACAACGGAGGGGTGCAGGTTGGTGTACACAAAAATACCTGAATCCCTCTGTCCTTAAAAACGGACACTGCACGATCGAGCCATTCAAACCGGAAATCTCCCTCCTCCGGCTCCAGACGGCTCCATGCAAACTCCGCCATCCGGACAAGCTTCACACCGCATTCCTTCATATGGTCTGCATCCTGCTCCCACATCTCCTCCGGCCACTGCTCCGGATAATAATCAACCCCCAGTAAAATTCCCATATTCGTCCTCCACAAAAAACCTATACCGTGATATCGGGGACAAAATGCATTTTTCAACGGATGACATGGATTGCTCCATCGTCAGGCAATTTGCATGTAAACATACATTGCTATCTGCTTTTGTCCCTTACATCATGCTACTCATTCATATGCTTCCTGATCTCCAGCATCTGGTCACGCAGACTTGCCGCCAGCTCGAAGTTTAACTCGGCAGCCGCTGTGTTCATCTTCTTTTTGATCTTGCGGACAAGCTGCTCTAATTCCTTCTGATTCATTGATTCGATATCCTTTTGGATATCACCGTTTTCTGTCTCCTCAACCTTCTTCGAAATCCGGATCAGATCCCGGACTGCTTTCTTGATCGTCTGCGGTGTAATACCATGCTCCTCGTTATATTTCTGCTGGATACTGCGACGACGGTTCGTCTCATTGATCGCATTGCGCATGGAATCCGTCATAACATCCGCATACATGATCACATGACCCTCTGCATTTCGTGCGGCTCGTCCAATGATCTGAACCAGTGCAATCTCTGAACGCAGGAAGCCTTCCTTATCTGCATCCAGGATCGCCACCAGAGCAATCTCGGGAATATCCAGCCCCTCACGGAGCAGATTGATTCCCACCAACACATCAAACACATCCATACGCATGTCGCGGATAATCTCCGAACGCTCCAGCGTATCAATATCCGAATGCAGATACTTTACACGGATGCCCGCCTCACGCAGATAATCCGTCAGATCCTCCGCCATCCGCTTCGTCAGCGTATTGACCATAACCTTATTGCCTGCCGCAATAGTACGGTTCACCTCGCCTAACAGATCATCGATCTGCCCCTCTACCGGACGTACGTCAATCTCCGGATCCAGCAGCCCTGTCGGCCGGATGATCTGCTCTACTCTCGCCAGCTCATGCTCGTCCTCATATACATTCGGTGTCGCAGAAACAAACATCATCTGATTGATATGCTGCTCAAACTCCTCAAAGTTCAGCGGACGGTTGTCTAACGCCGATGGCAGACGGAAACCGTAGTCTACCAGCGTCCTCTTTCTGGAACGGTCTCCGGCATACATACCGCGGATCTGTGGAATCGTCATATGAGACTCGTCCACCATAATAATAAAATCGTCCGGAAAATAATCCAGCAATGTATGCGGTGGTTCCCCTTCCTTCAATCCTGAAAGATGACGGGAATAGTTCTCAATACCGGAACAAAAGCCGGTCTCACGCATCATTTCGATATCAAAATTAGTCCGTTCAGAAATCCTCTGTGCCTCCAGAAGCTTATCCTCAGACCGGAAATACCGTACTCTGTCCTCCAGCTCCGCCTCAATGTCACGGATCGCACGCTCCATCGCTTCCTTATCCACAACATAATGAGATGCAGGAAACACAACCATATGCTCCAGCTCGGACAAAACCTCACCGGTCAGCACATCGATCTCCGTGATCCTGTCCACCTCATCTCCGAAAAATTCCACACGGATCGCGCGGTCAGACTCTGAAATCGGGAATACCTCCAGCACATCGCCGCGCACACGGAAGGTACCACGCTGAAAATCCATGTCATTCCTTGTGTACTGCATATCGATCAGACGGTGAATGACCTCATCACGATCCTTGATCATGCCCGGTCGCAGTGACACGGTCATATTCTGGTAATCGATCGGGCTTCCGAGACCATATATGCAGGACACACTCGCCACGATCACGACATCTCTCCGCTCCGTCAGTGCCGCCGTCGCCGAATGCCGTAGCTTATCGATCTCATCATTGATCGAGGAATCCTTCTCAATATATGTGTCCGAGGACGGTACATATGCCTCCGGCTGGTAATAATCATAATAGGATACAAAATACTCCACCGCATTCTCCGGGAAAAATTCCTTGAACTCGCCGTAGAGCTGTGCCGCCAGGGTCTTATTGTGTGCAATAACTAAAGTCGGTTTATTAAGCTTTGCAATGACATTTGCCATGGTAAAGGTCTTGCCGGAACCGGTAACACCAAGTAAGGTCTGAAACTGATCGCCCTCCTCAAAGCCCCTGACCAGGGCGTCGATCGCCTCCGGCTGGTCTCCGGTAGGCTGGTATTCGGAATGTAATATAAAACGATCCATGATTGTCTGAACACCTCCAAGTCTCTCCGATTTGTGTCTTTCACTTTATAACAAAACAGGGAACAAATCTCTCCATGATGGCGATTCATTCCCTATGTATCTTTCATCATTCATAAAATCAGTATAGCATAGTATTATTGTCAATGCAACGAAATTATGAACATTTGTTCGATTTCATTCTTTTGTCAGCACGGAAATAATTTCTTCCCGCTTCGGCATCACCTTCAATGCCCCTTTGCGGGTGGTAATGATCGAAGATGCCGCATTGGCAAACCGAAGCATTTCATGCAGATCATCTTCCGTCAAAGAATCAAGTCCTTTTTCGAGAACAGCATTTAAAACGCACGCCATAAAGGTATCTCCCGCCCCTGTGGTCTCTATCGTGTCGTCCCGCAGAAACGGCTCGCAAAATACGCTTTTTCCCTGATAATATGCCTTGCTTCCATGTTTTCCCATAGTTGCACATATTAATATCGGACGATTTTTTCTCAAAATTTCCGCAATGCCCTGATCAACATCCTTCTTACCGGTCAAAAAGGCGATTTCATCATCGGAAATCTTTAAGATATCGCACTGTCCGATTCCATACCACATTTGACGTGCGGCATCCTCCAGACTGTTCCATAGCGGTGGTCTTAAATTGGGATCAAAAGAGATAAGGGCACCTTCTTTTTTGGCATGCTGCACGGCTCTTTGGGTTGCATCCTTTACCTGCTCGTGCGTCATAGACAAGGTTCCAAAATGAAAAATCCTTGTCTGAGCAAGCTTCTCCTGCTGTACCTCCTCCCATCGTAGCATCATATCAGCTCCGGGATTTCTATAAAACGAAAACTCCCTGTCTCCGTCTTTCTTTGTATGAACAAAGGCTAACGTAGTATGCACCTCCGGATCTACAACAAGATTATCCGTATTGATTCCCTGTGTTTTTACTGCATCTGCCAGCATCCCTCCAAAAACATCATCCCCGACTTTTCCGATAAATGCCGTACTTTTTCCAAGATTTTGCAGCATGGACAGTACATTGCACGGGGCTCCTCCAGGATTGGCCTCCAAAACAGGATTTCCCTGTGTACTGATTCCATTTTCCGTAAAATCCACGAGTAATTCCCCTAATGCAGCCACGTCAAATTTTTTCATCATTTTCCTCCTATCTGCATACATCATGCCATTTCGCCGATAGATATATCATATTTATCAATATTGACAGTAACAGAACCATCACAGACAAAACTGATCTGATCGGCATCCAACGGAGTATAGAATGTCGTACTCATCACCTGTGCCCCATCATTTATAAAAATCTCTGCGGAATATTTATCCAGGATCATCCGAATCTTAACAACGTCACCCGAAACTTTGACCGGAACTTTTCTCTGTGCCAGTACATCACGGATCATTCCACAGTATGTCCTGTCTATTTCTATAGTTTTACCCGCACGGTCATAAGTAAATTTCGTAAAATGCTTTTCATTTTGTGCAAAGCAGATGTCAAACGAAGTATAATCGCCCTCCAAAAGTTCTACAGTCATATCCAGCACACGTCCCCGGATTCCTTCCTTCTGGCATGTCCCTTTTATCGTACACCGGTCATAATGAACCGAGTTACTGTAGTATTTTTCCAACTCCCGGACCGGACTTTGCAATATCCGCCCGTTATCAAGACGAAGCTCTCTTGGAATAGTCATCATACATGCCCATTTCTGATCTGCCGGGCGAATATTGGCATCCCAGGTCTGCATCCATCCGATCAAAATACGCCGTCCATCCGCAGACAACATGGTCTGTGATGCGTAAAAGTCGAGGCCATCATCCAGAGAGTATACATGCGAATAATCAAATACATGCCGTCCCCTGTCGTAACTGCCGGTATAATATACTGCATTATTTCCATTATGAAACTCCGAACCGGCACACAGATCCTGCGGAGAAGCAAGCAGTATATATTCCCCGTCCAATTCAAAGAAATCCGGGCATTCCCACATAGTTCCAAGATTTCCGTTTTTATCCTCTGCCAGTACAGATACATACTCCCACTCAACAGCATTCTCCGAATGAAATAATACAACCTGCGGCTTTCCCTGATCTGTTTTGTTTCCAACGACCATATAATATCCGTCATCTTCTTTCCAGATCTTCGGATCTCTGAAATGCTCTCTGCTAAACCCCTTCGGAAGCATGTCACCGGTCACTACCGGATTTTGTGCAAGTTTATTATATGCCTTTCCATCTCCCAAAGCAATACATTGATTCTGATACGTATATTTCTGCCCATCCTCCTCTTTTTCCATGACACCGGTATATACAAGAAGATGACCTTTCTCTGTCTCTATTCCTGAACCGGAAAAACAACCTGCTTCATCATACGCCTGATCCGGAGCCAATGCTGCCGGAAGTTCCGTCCATTTCACGAAATCCTCTGTTTCATAATGTCCCCAGTGCATCGGTCCCCATACTGTACTGTAGGGATGAAACTGGTAAAATAAATGGGTCTTTCCCTGATAAACAGAAAATCCATTGGGATCGTTCATCCAGCCGCATGGCGGTGTTACATGGAACATCGGAAGCTCTTCTTTTGGAATGCGGTTCTGTTTTACATATTCATTTGCTTTTTTCAACTGATCCATATCTATACCTGTCCCTTTCCGGATGTCTGCGGTTCTACCCCTACAGACATCCGATTGTTTCATACCTTACCTACAGTTCGATCGCTTCTTCCGTGTCGATATCAAAAAAGTGCATCCTATGCGGCACAAATACAAATTCTATCTTGTCTCCCACTTTGCACAGCTCATATTTTGAAACTCTTGCAATCGTTACCGCTCCTCCAAATTCAAAATAGAGATTATTTTCATTTCCCATGATCTCCGTATTATCAACAACTGCCTGCATTTTATTTTCTTTATAGATATCCAGATTCTGTGGATCAAATTTGATATCTTCTCCACGAATTCCAAGTGTCATTCTTGTTCCATGCTTCTTTAACTTCTCAGCCATTTCCTGCTTCATGGTCAGACGATTTCCATCCGAAAATACAATTTGTCCATCCTCAATGGAAACATCATAGAAATTCATCTGTGGTGAGCCGATAAATCCCGCCACAAATTTATTGACCGGTTTTTCGTACAGCTCCATAGGCTTTCCTACCTGCTGCACAACCCCCGCTTTCATGATCACAATACGGTCTGCCATGGTCATTGCTTCTACCTGGTCATGCGTAACGTAGATCGTAGTACTTCCAAGGCTGCGGTGAAGCTTGCTGATCTCATTTCTCATGCTGACACGAAGCTTTGCATCCAGATTAGACAGCGGCTCATCCATCAAAAATACCTTCTGATCCTTTACGATTGCTCTTCCAAGAGCCACTCTCTGCCTCTGGCCTCCGGACAGATTTTTCGGTTTACGGTTTCTATATTCCTCCAGTCCCAGAATATCAATTGCCCAGTCTACTTTTTTCTTAATTTCTGCGGCCGGTACCTTCATGTTTTTCAATCCATAGCCGATATTTTTCTCCACCGTCATATGAGGATATAACGCATAATTCTGAAATACCATGGAAATTCCGCGATCTCTTGGTGCGACCTCATTCATTCTCTTCCCATCAATATACAAATCTCCGGAAGTGATTTCTTCAAATCCCGCGATCATCCGCAGTGTCGTAGATTTTCCACAGCCGGATGGTCCAACAAATGCAATAAATTCTTTTTCATTGATCTCCAGATCAAAATCTGTCACTGCCTTTTTATCTGTACCCGGATACTGCTTGCATACTTTTTTTAATTCAATAAAACTCATAACTTAACCCTCCTTTGAACCTGTGGAAACAACTCCTTCCACAATCTGCTTTGAAAATAACGCATAAATGATGATAACCGGTATCGTTACCAGGGTAATGACAGCTAATGTCTGACCCATTGTTGTATTATCATTGGACGTGATCGCATTTAATCCGATCTGTGCCGTCAGAAGATCACTTGAAGTAAATACAAGAGATGGCCACAAATAATCGTTCCACACATTTAAAAATGTAAATACACTGACTGTTGCCACAACACTCTTAGACATTGGAAGCACCATAGTAAAGAAATACTTCACCGGACTGCAAAAATCCAACTGCGCCGCCTCGTAAACATCATCCGGAAGACTGACAAACACCTGCCGGAACAGGAATATATTAAATGGATTTACAATCATCGGAAGAACATACCCGATAATGTTATTTAAAAGTCCCATTTTTGCAATAAACAGGAAATGTATGGTAATGATCGTCTCCATCGGCACGATCATCAAAAGCATAATGATAAGAAGCCAGCGTTCCTTAAACGGAAAATTGATCTTGGCCAGCGCATAGCCTGCCAGCCCGTTTACAATGATGCCAAGCACGATCAATACCGCTGCATAAAGCAATGTGTTTGCCATATAACGAAGAAAGCTCGTGTTGGTCAGAATGGTAATATAATTTTCGAAAAAACTGCCATTTAACGCCGGAGGAATAAACGCCGCCAGCGAATTCATATCTCTTGTGATCGCTGCATCTGTTTTAAAAGAATTAGCAAGCATCCATATTACAGGAAACAGAAAAAACAAGGACACGATAATCATAATGATAACAAGAATGATATTAATTCGTTTTTGCTTTTTTGTTAACATGTTTTGTTCCCTCCTTATCTTTGGTGAGGATTGTCTGGATCACCGTCAGGATCATTACGAAAAATGCAAATACAATCGCCATCGTGGATGCCAGTCCGATCTCCCAGTTTACCGTACCGGTTTCATAAATGTCATAAACCATGGTATAGGTAGAATGAGATGGACCTCCTCCCGTCATAACCATTGGCTGTACCAGCATACGGAATGCTCCGATCGTGATCGTGATCAGTACAAAAATACACAACGGCTTTAATTCCGGCAATGTGATATCTTTAAATTTCTGCCAACTGCTGGCATGATCCATTTCAGCAGCCTCATAAAGTGCCGGATTGATCTGTTGCAGTCCGCCCAGGAAGATCAACATCTGATAACCAACTCCCTGCCATGCACTCATAATAGCGATGGATGGCAGAGCCTGATCTGCACTGTTGATAAACGGCTGTGCATTGATTCCAATGTGTGCAAGAATGGAATTTAAAATCCCCTCCGGGCTGTAGATCTGCACCCAGAGCGTAGATACAACCGCCAGAGACATAACAACCGGAATGAAAAATGCCACCTTAAAATATGCCTTGCAATATGTCACCTTATTGATTAGAAGCGCAAGTCCTAATGCACCCAGTCCCTGTAACGGAACAATTATGATCACAAATTTCACTGTATTGGTAAATGCCTGCCGGAAATCATCGTCCTTGAATACCTGAAAATAATTATCCAACCCGGTAAAATGCGTCAGGCTTGGATTTAATGCAAAAAAGTCTGTAAAGCTAAATACCAGTGTCAATATCATTGGCAGAAACAAAAACAATGTCAACAAGATAAGTGCCGGGCCAAAAAAGGCCATTCCCATAATTGATTCTCTTCTTTTTTTCATCATTCTAACGTATAACGCTTCAGCTTTGCGTTAATCCTTTCTACAGATTTATCCAGCTGTTCCTGTGGATCAAAGCCACTCAGAACACAATTTTCCAGTACCTGCTGAAACGATGTACTTACCTGTGGATATGCAGGAGTCTTTGGTCTTGGATGACCATAGTTGCTTAATTGATAGTATAGCGCTTTGTAATTTTCGTCTTTTTGAAATACGTCGATCGTTTCATACGCTTCATATGTGGATGGAAATGATTTTGACTTTTCCCATAAGCGTTTCCCGCTGTCCACACCACTCATCCATTTCACTAATTCGGTTGCTCCCTTGATATGTTTTGTCTTGGAAGAGGCTGCAAAAGCCCAGGAACCGGTTGGAGCGTATCTCTCTCCGTTCCAGGAGTCCCCGACTACATATGGTGCCACACCAAAGGACACATCCGGATAGCTGGTATAAAGTGTATTAACCTCCCATGCACCATCAATCTTAAATGCTGCCCTGCCGCTTTCAAACAGATGATCGATCGGCACCTTTGACATATACTTATTCTTCAGCAACGACTGAAAATAAGATACTGTTTTTACATTTTCCTTCGAATTAAAGACACCATCCACGGAAAGTCCCGTCTCGTCCACCATATTTCCACCATTTGACCAGAAAAACGGTGCATAATAATAGATGGTTGCCTCCCCCACCGGAAATGTCATATCAAGGGCATATCCATTCTTTTTATCCATAACCGGTTTCAGCTTTGCAAGAATGTCCAAAAACTGAGACTGAGTCCACGGATGATCTGCATCAGGTATGCTGATTCCTGCCTCTTTCAGTATGTCCTTATTATAGTACAGACCAACACTGGACTCCATTGCTCCCAGAGCGTACAGCTTGTCCTTATAAGTTCCCTGATCGATAATAGACTGCAGGTAAACGGATTTTTCTTTCTCCGTCAGCTTTGCCAGAGGCTGAATAATCCCATTGGATGCATATGCTGCGATATTCGGTCCGTCTACCGTCAGCACATCCGGAAGGTCTCCCGACATGACGGATGCATTGATCTTATCAGAATATCCTCCGCCACTGTCATTTCGCGGAATAAACTCAATATCCGCAAAATATGTTCCATCATACTTCTTGTTAAATGCATCAACTGCTTCCCGATAGCATCGGCCTTCATCGGTATCCTCAATGGAGTGTACCCATATGGACAGATACTGCTCTCCTTTATCATATCCGGCGATGCTTCCGGGCTTCGGCGTACTTTTCTGACATCCGGTCAGGCTGAGTGCAAGTACGCCCATGGCCAGAGCCGTTATCACACGTTTTCTCATTCTGTTCTCCTTTCTTTCGTCGTGTCTCTATAAGTGTTTCCGTTTGTGTAACCGGTAAAGTAACCGGTTACTTTGTGATTTAATAATACTATGGTGCATATCGTTTGTCAATATCTTTTTTAATTTTTTATAACCGGTTACGTTACCGGTTATTTTTCCATTGAATTCACTTTTCTGTTCTGCTATACTAAGGATAAACTAAGGACAGATTTATAGAAGGAAAAATGTACTCACAGTACAGAAAGGCATAAAATATGGATAATAAAAAGAAAAAAGTCACCTTTGACGACATTGCAAAATATACTCACTTTTCCAAAACAACTATCTCAAGATATTTCAATAATCCTGATTCCCTTACATTAAAAAATCAGGAAATCATCGCACAGGCACTGGTCGATCTGGATTATCAGGAGAACAAGCTCGCAAAAGTGCTGGCAAATGGCAAAAGCGAATTTGTCGGCATTCTGTTACCCAATTTATTCCTTCATTATTACTCCGAAATGTTAAACCAGATCTTATCTACTTATGAAACTTTTGGATATAAATTTCTGGTGTTTACCAGCAACGGCTCCGAAGAAACAGAACGAAAATATCTTCAAGAGCTGCTTGCTTACAAGATTGAGGGACTCATTGTGTTAAGCCACACAATCCCGTCGCAGGAATTGGCTTCTTATCACATTCCTGTCGTCACCATCGAACGGGAGGATGAATATGTAAACAGTATCAATACTGACAACTATATGGGAGCCGTGCAGGCTGCCAGTCTCCTTGTCAAAAACAACTGTGACATCCTGATCCACATCAATTCTGATGTTTCTCCGTCCGTCCCTTCTTACGGCCGTATCCAGGGTTTTCGCGATACCTGCCAGCAGTTCAATATCCGACACAAAATTATCCTTACCGATCTCGGCAACAGTTATCCGGAAACACAGCAGCAAATTAGTGAGGTCTACAATCTGATCAAAGACAAATATCCTGATAAACGAAAAGGAATCTTTCTTGCCAATGACACCCATGCCAATATTTTTCTGAATCTGCTGATGAGAGATTTTGGCACTCTTCCGGATGACTTCCGGATCATCGGGTATGATGATTCCCCAATTGCCTCCGAGGCAATTATCCCGATCAGCACTGTAGGACAGCAGATTGACAAGATTGCACATGAAGCCATGAAGCTGCTGGTTTCCCAGATGAATGAAATGAAAAAGCGTCGACCTGTTCCTCAGACCGAGATCATTCACAAAATGATCACACCGGTTTTGGTGAGACGGGATACAACAACGTAAGAGTCCCAAAACCTCTCCCAACCAGCAAAGTTGTACATACTACGTTTCCAAATTTGTGCAATTTATCCGACTTAAATGTTATAGTAAATCATTTAAGTTGCAATATTTTTGTCATTTTTGCCGATTTTATCTTATGAATTGTTTTATATATAGTCATTTTATACAAACCATGTTAACATTTATCTCAGGGTGAGCAAAACAAAAAATATTTCGAAAAGGCAAAGCTTTTTCAAAGGAGGGTTTATGAGATTTAAAAAAATCTTTGCTGTCGTAATGGCGGCAGCTGTAACACTGTCCACGCTCAATGGTTTTCATGGTTTTTCTGCTCCAAAAACTGCAAAAGCTGCGAGCTTTGTTGATCTGAACCAGAGCCAGATCGCATCCGCAATGGGAGCCGGCTGGAACCTTGGAAATCAGCTGGAAGCATCCCTGAACGGAACGCCAAATGAAACATGCTGGGGTAATCCTACGATCAACGCCAATCTGATCAAGTCAGTCAAAAATGCCGGTTTTCGTTCCATCCGTATTCCGGTTTCCTATTTGGGCAAGATCAGCAGCAACTCAAGTTACACCATCGATTCATCCTGGTTAAACAGAGTACAGCAGGTGGTTGATATGTGTATTGCTAATGACCTGTATGTCATTATTAACATGCACGGGGATGGCTATCATTCTGTCGATGGCGGCTGGCTTTTCTGTGACGGTTCCAACCAGACTGCGATCCGTGCCAAATACAAAGCCTGCTGGAAACAGATCGCCACACGTTTCCGCTCATATGACCAGCACCTGATCTTCGAATCCATGAATGAAGAATTTGATGGCACTTACGGAACTCCAAACAGAACATATTATGAAAATATCAATCAGCTCAATCAGATCTTTGTAGATACCGTACGCACTTCCGGCGGAAACAATGCGAAGCGCTGGTTAATGCTCCCGGGCTGGAACACTAACATCAACTACACCGTAGGCGATTATGGTTTCCGGGTTCCTACCGACAACAACTGCACTGCCGGCGGAAAGCGCATCATGATCTCTGTTCATTATTATGATCCTTGGGGCTTCTGCGGAGAAGAAAGTCCCACTGCAACCCAATGGGGAAGCAAGGCAAACAACAGCTCAAAGGTTGATTCCTGGGGCGATGAGTCTTATCTGAAATCCCAGTTTAACAGTCTGTATAACAAATTCTGCAGCCAGGGATATCCTGTCGTGATCGGAGAATACGGTGCCATCGACAAATCTGCTTTTGATTCAAACAACACGGCATGCCGTGCGGAATTTGCTTCCAAAGTCTGCACTTACGCAAAGAAATACGGCTGTATTCCAATCTGGTGGGATAACGGTGCAACAGGCACATATGGTTTCGGTTTATTTAACCGCAGTACCGGTGCAGTCACACAGCCAAAGATCATCAAGGCCATCACTGCCGTGTATCCGTCCTCAGGCAATACCTCCGGTTCCACAAGCAGTATTGATACCGGCAAAACATATATGCTGAAAAACGTAAACAGTGGTCTGTATATGGATGTCTGCGGTGCGAAAGCGGTAAACGGTACAAATGTCATCCAGTACTCTGCTTCCAAAGCAAAAGCAAATAATACCTGGAAATTTGTTCCTGACGGAAAAGGATATTACTATATTTACTCCTGTCTGGGAGACGGCAGAACATTTCTTCTGGATGTTTCATGCAACAGCAGTGCAAACGGGACAAACATCGGGATTTACAAAAATACCAACTGCAGTGCCCAGCTTTACAAGCTTGTAAAAAATTCCGACGGAAGCTACAGCATTTACACAAAGTCTTCCGGCTGTAAGAGTGTTGTCGAGATTGCTAATGCAAACCGCAGCAATAACGGCAATGTACAGCAATGGGTTTACAACGGACATAACTGTCAGAAATGGAATTTGATCGCACAGTAAAACTTTCCCCTGACACGCAAACGACCTATTGGTCTTTCGGTCGCCGTACCACATGGTATGGCGACTTTTTATTGCATAATCTCTTCCCCTTAATGGGTTACCTGTCAACTGCTTTCTTCTCTCTTCTGACGAAGCTCCTGTTCCCACTGATGCAGTCTGCGTGCACCTTCCGGATTCTGTTTTTCCAGTCTCTGTTCGAGCTTTTCCCTGCGCCGCTGAAGTTTCTCCAGAATCTCCGGATGCTCTCTGCCAATCTCCTCGCGAATATGATGGCGGCGTTTTTCCAGCAGCCCCAGGATGATCCGGCGATGATCCTTATCTGCCATTTTGTCCGGAAGCTCATCCATGTGAATCTCCATACGGCGCAGAAATTCATCTTCATCAATCGCACCAAGCCCATGCCAGTACTTGAGGCTGCTCTCGATACCCTGCTCTGCGATCTCCTCCCAGTCCGGCATACTATGAATGCTGTCTAAAACCTGATGAACACGCTTCTCGATCTGATCCACAGTCTCATCACCAAACGCCCACGCAAACTCCTCCAGTGTATTTTCCGTTTCCGCCGGAATATTTACGATATGTCCGTTTTTCGGGACAGTGTATCCCTTTAAGGTATATGGTTCCAGATATCCGCTGTCATGAAGTGCCGCTGTAATTGTACGGCGCACATGTCCCTTCTCGATCATCCGGCCAATTCCGAGCTGACGCATCTGTTCATTGACTGCCGCCATATGCTCTGTGATGTAGAAATGAATCCCCTGTTTTGTAAAACGTTCACACATCATTTCCAACCGGTCTGCCGCTGTGATATCGATGCTTGTCATCGCCCCGGCATCGACAATAACCACCTTTGTTTCATCCGAAATTCTGTTCTCAATATCTTCCTGAAATGTCTTTACATTTGCAAAGAAAAGACTTTCACTGAAACGGTAGATCACGGCATGCTCAATCTCATGCGCATGACGGTTCTTGCTGCAGTCGTAAAAACCATCCCTTCCCGGGATCACTCCGAGAAATGCTCTCGGCGGATTGGTTGCCTTGAGCACAACTGCAATAAAGGAAAGAATAATTCCAATGATAACGCCGTAGATCGTTCCCAACAAAAGTACGGCAAAAAATGCTGCCAGAAAAATATAAAATTCATTGCGGCTGACACGAAATAAACGGACTGCCAGATCCAGCTCGACAACCTTCATCAGCGCGGAGATCACAATCGCCGTCAATACCGGAACCGGAAGATATCCGATAAAGCCTGTTCCAAACAACAGAAGAAGTATCATTGCAGTTCCCGCTGTCACAGATACCATCTGTGTTCTGCCGCCATACTGATCATTCATGGAGGTTCTTGAAATACTTCCATTGACCGGACAGCATCCCACCAGTGCCGATGCGATATTGCCCACGGCACAGGCAAGGATTTCCTGATTATCTTTTATTTTATATCCATTGCGAAATGCAAAATTATTCTCCGAAAGAAGAGTTTCTGCCATGATCACGACGGCAACCATGAGTCCTCTACCCGCCGCCTGTGAAAGATCCACTGACCGAAATTGTGGACACACAAGCTTCGGCAGCCCCGGCTCTACCGCCGATAAAAGACGCACTCCATACTGATCGATATGGCCAAAATAAGTCAACAGCACGCCTGCTGCCATGACAACGATCACCATCGGAAATTTCGGTGCAAGTCTTCTTGCGATCACGATCACCGCCAGAGAACAAGCACCAAGCAACACAGAAGCACCGTTGACCTGACGTGCCGCCTCAATGATTGCCCGGATAAGCTCCGGCAGTTCACCGGTTCCGGAACCTCCTCCGAGAATCTTGGGAATCTGCATCAGAATAATTGTCACTGCAATACCGCTGATAAAGCCTCCCATCACCGGAGTTGATATGTAATCTACCATCTTGCCCGCCTTAAGCAGGAAGAATAACAGCAGCCAGCATCCGGCAAACAACGCCGTCATCGGAATAAATGACATCGCCTCCGGTGACTGTGCCTGCAGACCAAGCCCTGCTGCAGCCGCACCTATGATCGCCGCGGGTGCCGCATCCACACCAAAAATAAACTGGGGAGATGTCGTAAACATCGCAAAAAATAAAATCGGCAATACCGATCCATATAGTCCATAGACCGGCGGAAGTCCGGAGACCTCCGCGTAGCCCATGGATATCGGGATCGAAACTGCCGCAATAATTATGCCTGCCAGAATGTCCTTTGGCAGATAATTTAATTTATAATTTTTCATTGTCCGGAAAATCTTCATGTTTATAACCCGTATGCCCTTCCATGCAGATATCGGTCACATATATGTCCTCTATTTCGTACATATATGCAGCTTAACAATAGAGAATTACTTTCTGTTTATTCTACATAATATACATAATCGTCCTTGCGTGGTGCTGCCTCCGGCTCATCGCCGTCCATATAGCCGATCACACAATGACCGATGCCTTCATAATCTCCCTCAATTCCCAGAGATTTTAAGATTGCCTTTCCTTCTTCGCTTTCAAACTCTTCCTTGGCACGATGGATCCAGCAGCTGCCAAGACCTGCATCCTTCGCTGCAAGCATGAGATTTCCCATCACAAGGCTTCCGTCATACACATGCGTTGGCATCTTTTTATCTGCCAGCACGATCAGCACAACCGGAGCACCGTAAAACGGATCTGTTCCCTCTGCTGCTCCCATGATCCGGGCGTTCATACGGGAAAGCTTATCCCGCACCTCTTTATTTAATACAGCAACAATGATCGGGGACTGCTTTCCTCTTCCGGTTGCCGCATAAGTTCCTGCCTCGATCACGCGGTCGATCAATTCTCTCTCCGGCATCTTATCCTGAAATTTACGAATACTTCTTCTTGTTCGGATCGTCTTCATTGTTTCACTCATATCGTCATCCTCTCTTTCTATCTCTTTATTCGGTATCTGCCACACAATATGGATATCCGTAGCTGAAAGCTTTCCTTCGTATATAGATATCCGTGGCGATAAGATCTGCTCAGGCAGCGTCATTTTATGCGGCACTGCCTCTCTGACCGGACCTGTCTCTGTCACAGATCTGCTGAAATTCCCTCAGTTTCTGCTTTGCCTGCTGACTCAGATCCTTCGGCACCTTAACCTGCACCGTCACATACTCATCCCCGTGAACTGATGCATCCTTCATAGACACAATACCCTTTCCGCGAAGCCTGATCTTGCTGCCTGCCTGCGTCCCCTCCGGAATGCGGCACATGACTCTTCCATTTAACGTATCTACCGGTGCTTCGCCGCCAAAAACTGCCGTTGTAAAAGGCACATCAATCTGAGTATATATATCCATTCCCTTTCTGTCAAATCCGGGCTTTGACCGGACATGCACCTTTAAGAACAGATCTCCGTCAGGACCGCCTCCATATCCCGGCATGCCTTTACCGCGCAGACGCACACTCATTCCGTCATTTACTCCGGCAGGAATGTGTACCTGCAGAGACTTCCTCTGACCGGAGCCATCCTGTGACACAAGATGAATGATCTTATCACAGCCAAACGCCGCCTCCTCAAAGGTAATATCTGTCTGTGCCTCCAGATCGTCTCCCTTTGCCGAGCCTGTACTCCGGTGAAAACCGCCAAAGCCGCTGCCAAAACCACCGCTGTCCTGTCCGTGAAATCCGGTTCCCTGCGACTTACCATGAAACATGCCACCGAAAATATCATCAAAGATGTCGTCCATATTGCCACCCTCAAAATGATATTCGTGATAGCCACCTGTCCCAAAATCGGGACCGCCATAGCTCTGATAAAAATGCTGTCCGCTCTGCGGACCGGCACCGCCCTCCTCAAATGCTGCAAAACCATATTGGTCGTACAGCTTTTTCTTTTCTGCATCACTGAGCACATTATATGCTTCTGTAACTTCCTTAAAATTTTTCTCTGCCTCTTTATCGCCCGGATTCACGTCCGGATGGTACTTCTTGGCAAGCTTACGGTATGCTTTTTTGATCTCCTTTTCATCCGCTCCTTTCCGGATACCAAGGACATCGTAATAATCTCTTTTCTTCATCATCCTCACCTCCGAATAAAATGAAACTGTCCGTTTTCCTGCAAATATGCCGGGAAAACAGAAGCTTTGAAAATATACAGAAAAGAGGCATACGAACCGGTTCGCATCCCTCCAAGGCTGTTAATAGGGTGATAGACCATCCAATATATCAACCCTGCTGTACTTTTATTTTCTATTATGTTATATCACTTATTTTAGCACTCGTCAAGTCTGTTGGCTAATAATTATTCCATCAATAAAAAATCTGCCAGATAAATAATCTCCTACGCCCTCTTCCCCAGCCATATCCGCATCGCCGTCAGCACCGCCAGCAGGATTGCCGCGCTTAAGGTCAGAACAACCCACCAGATCTGGATGAATGCCGCCAGTATATAACCAACCACGCAGACTGCCGCCACGACAGCCGCATACGGAAGCTGCGTTGAAACATGATTCATATGATTACACTGCGCTCCCGCCGAGGACATAACCGTGGTGTCCGAAATCGGGGACACATGATCGCCGCATACCGCACCTGCCAGTACCGCCGACACCGAAATGATCATCATCTCCATATGTCCCTGCTCCGGGAACATTGCAATTACGATCGGTACAAGAATTGCGAAGGTTCCCCAGCTCGTTCCGGTCGAAAACGCCAGAAAGATTGCAATAATAAATATGAGCATCGGTATAAACATACTTGCCGAAGCATTCTGTCCGACAACACTTTTCACAAATGTACTGATCTCAAGATGATCACCAATTCCCTTCAGCGCCCACGCAAAGGTCAGGATCGCCATGGCAGGAACCATCAGACGAAATCCCTCCACAAAGCTTTCCATGAAATCGGCAAAGTTCAGAACCTTTCTCGGAAGATACCAGATCAAACAGAAAAGGATCGTGACAAGTCCTGCAAAGATCAGGCTCCGCTCAGAGTCACAGCCGGAGAACGCAGCGACCACATTCGTTGCTCCTCCTAAATATCCGGTATAGATCATGGCACCGATCGCAGATACGATCAGAAGCACTACCGGAAGAACCAGATCGGCAACACGTCCCTTTTCGTTAACCTCTTCCTGCTTCTCCTCCTTCAGTGCATCCTCTCCGGACGTAAACAGATCACCGCGCTCCGCATTGATCTCATGTTTCTTCATCAAACCGAAATCAAAACCGGTGAGGATCAGATAAAGCACCATCAAAAGGGTCAGGATTGCATACAGATTGTACGGAATCGTCCGCAGAAACAGACTGAAGCCCGTCAGCGAGGATCCCTTCGGCACATAGGAATTGACAGCCGCCGCCCAGCTTGAAATCGGTGCAATAATGCAGACCGGCGCTGCCGTGGCATCAATAATATAAGCAAGCTTTGCTCTGGACACCTTGTACCGGTCGGTCACCGGACGCATCACCGAACCAACCGTCAGACAGTTAAAATAATCATCCACGAAAATAAGTACGCCAAGCCCCATCGTCGCCAAAAGTGCAACCTTTTTGTTTTTGATCTTGGAGATCGCCCATTTTCCGTAAGCCGCCGAACCGCCGGAGCGGGACATCAGCACGACAATCATACCAAGCATTACCAGGAAAAACAAAATATTGATATTCATGCTGTCCTTGATGGTATCAAAGATCACGGTGAATGCAGTCCACGGATGAAACTGCGCATACATAAAGCTTCCTACTACAATTCCCACAAACAGTGAACTGTAAACCTCTTTTGTGATCAAAGCAAGCATGATCGCCAGGATCGGTGGCAGCAATGACCATATAGTACCTGTAAACATAATTTGCCTCTTTCTATTTTCAAATTTCGCCCATAATGAATTTTCGCACCGCTCCGGCAAAAGGTTCGAAAAAGCTTCGCTTTTTCTCACTCGCGGGCGCGTTCACATATCGATCTGCCAGCTACCAGATGCAAGCATCGGCATCTGGCAATCTCTATGTTCACTTTTGCCTTCGCGCACGATTTAAGAACACACGACTGGTGTGACCTCTCCAAAATCAAAGTCCACATAATCCTCCGGGGTAAACCGGTGATAGATCACGTGGCAACCCTCGAAGGTGATGCAATAGCGGTAATCATTCGGCTTACTGTCCCGAAAATAGAACACATAATCAAAATCATCCCCTGCATAACTGCCCTCAAACACCTGATCCGAATACTGTGCAAAAAGCGTTTCCACATCCTTCAGAGTACAGCCGTGACGGGCGATCGTCTCTATAAATTTCACCAGGAAATCATCCTCTTCCTGATGCTCATGGACATACTCCACTCCCTCCGGTGGAATCTGAATGCAAAATCTTTCTTTTTGGGAAGATGCTGTAATCCCGTCAAAATGCGCTCTTGTGGCCTCTGAAAACTCCTTCATCCTCTCCAACATTTCCTCTTCCGTACAATCTACCTCCAGCAGATGATTCAGAGAGGATAACGGATAATACAGACGCAAAAGCTCCTTACGATAACCAAGCTTCACCTGTTCCTCCAGGATCAGGTCTCTCAGATTTTTTTCTAACTTTTCAATATTCATAATCGGATATCATCCCTTCTATTCTTGAACCGGCAACGGACCTGCCAGATCCTTCACAACCTCTCCGGCAATAATCAGTCCCGCTACAGATGGGACAAATGCCACACTACCCGGAATATCGCGGCGCTCTGTGCATTTGTGCTTTGCTCCCGGCGGACAGATGCAGTTTGTCCTGCAGCTGATACTCATATCCTCCAAAGGGCGAATCGACTTCTCAGTAGAGAAAACCACCTTCAGATCCTTGACATTTCTTTTGCGAAGCTCCCGGCGCATGACTCTCGCCAGAGGACAGATCGTCGTATCGTAAATATCTGCCACCTGAAATTTCGTCGGATCCAGCTTATTTCCTGCTCCCATGCTGCTGATCACCGGCACGCCTGCTTCTTTCGCTCGCATAATGATGTCCAGCTTGGCAGTCACAGTATCCACCGCATCCACCACATAAGAATACCCGGAAAAGTCAAATTCGTCTGCATTTTCCGGCAGATAAAAGCACTGCCTGACTTCCACCTGTGCCTGTGGGTTAATATCAAGAATACGGTCACGCATCACGTCTGTTTTATATTTGCCCACTGTACTGCGTGTGGCAATGATCTGACGATTCAGATTCGTCAGACATACCTTATCGTCATCCACCAATACAAAAGAACCGACACCACTTCTGGCAAGCGCTTCCACCACATAGCCGCCAACTCCTCCGATGCCAAAAACAGCCACTTTCGCCTCTGCCAGCCGGTCAATTCCTTCCTTTCCCAATAAAAGCTGTGTTCTAGAAAACTGATTTAACATATGAATCCTGTATTCCTTTCCTTCTATGAAGATACCTGCCACCCGGCAAAATATCTCCCAATCTTTCTTAGTGTACCACAATCCCGATTATTATGATATCTTTTTTTCGTTTTATCATGCAAACTGCAGCAATATCATATAAAATGCCGTGCTTCCGACAATGCTAAACAGTGTATTCTTCTTCCAGACATGTAACAGTACGCAGACGCCTGCCGCCAGAAACTGATACATCCCTGTTCCGCCAAAATCCATCGGCACGGATTTCAGGCAGTATACGATCAGCACTGCCATGATCGCCGCCGGAAGAATATTTCCCAGATACCGGATGACCTCCGGGATCTCCTGACGTTTTCCTAGCAGGGTAAAGGGCAGTGCACGCATCAGAAGAGTACATGCCACCGCCAGCATGATTGCCGTAAATGCCTGTATATTATTCATGTTCCACAGCCCCCTCTCCAGAAGCTGCTCCGACCGCAGAGTTCATGGTTCCACGAATCAGAAGCAGAATACCTGACACCAGTATCAGCGTCGGCAGCAAAAAGTAATCCGATCCCACAAGAAGAAGCAGAACCACTCCACAGCCAAGACCAAGCAATGCCGGAATATGGCTCTTTGCCGACCGCCACTGATCCACAAATATCGTGACAAACAGCGCTGTCATACAAAAGTCAATACCCGTAAGTTCCACGGGAATGCTCTGTCCGATCACGCCGCCAGCCACCGCACCAAGCATCCAGCTTATCCTTGAAAACAACGCGATCCAAAACATCTCATCACGTTTCCTGATGTTCTCCCGGGATTTGGCTATGTTCTTTTCGTCCTCTCCCGGCACCGCTTTCTTTTCGTTCTGTCCCATTTTCTGGTCAGACTCTTTCGCCCTCTGCTCCTGCTGCATCTGCAGTGCACAGTTTGCCGCATACGTTTCGTCTGTCATTGTATGCACCATATACGGATAACGTTTTCCCATCTGCCGGAATTCCTCCACAAAGCTGAGTCCATAGAAAAACTGGCGGCTGTTCATAAATAATGCCGTGAGACCGATGGTGAGAAGAGACGCACCGCTGCTTAAAAATGTGATCAGAACAAACTGGAATGCCCCGGTATACACCGTCATGCTCACAAGCAACGACCAGCCCCAGCGATAGCCCGCCTCCTGCATTAAAAGCCCATAGGACATGCTCACAAACAAATAACTCCCCATAATGGGCAAAGCCCGCCAGAATGCCTGACGGACTGTGTCCTTATGAAATATTCTCCGTTGATTTCCGGCTTTTTCTTTTTTACTGAATATTATCATTATCGTTCACCGTATAGATACTCAATCTTCCCTTTTTTTATCGTTATAAAAAAGAAAGAAAGGAAAGTCAATAAACATTTTCTATGTTACATACTATCTCCGGATATACCTCTCCGCCTCTGTCGCTGCATTGGCCCCATCTGCTGCCGCCGTAATCACCTGACGAAGCGCCTTGGTCCGCACATCTCCGGCCACAAACAGTCCCTGGGCCGAGGTGATCCCCTGCTCTCCTGCTGCCACATAACCATACTCATCAAGTTCTGCAACGCCTTGAAGCAGTCCTGTTACCGGCTCCATTCCTACTGCCGCAAAGACACCGGCCACTTCCAGTCTGCGGCCATCCTCCAGCACCAGAGCCTCTACCCGCTGTTCTCCCTGAATCTCCTGTACTCTCGCATTCGTCAGGATCTCAATATTTTCTACATCCTTTACCTTCTGCACCGTCCCCGCATTTCCGCGAAACTCGTCACGACGGTGGATCAGATAAACCTTCTCACAGATCTGTGACAGATAAAGAGCATCATCCAGTGCCGTATCACCACCGCCGACCACAGCCGTCACCTTTCCCTGAAAAAATGCACCGTCACAGGTAGCACAGTAGGACACACCTCTGCCGGAAAGCTTGTCCTCTCCCGGTACGTTTAAATGGCGATGGGATGCTCCTGCCGCATAGATCACGGTTTTCGTCTTCAAAACATCCCCGCCTGCCAGAAGCACCTTCCAATAACCATCGGACTGCTCCAGCTTCGTGACCTCTTCCTCCAGAAAAGCCGTCCCCAGATTCTCAGCATGCTCCCGGAATTTTTCTCCCAGAGAATATCCGTCAATCCCCGGAATGCCCAGATAATTATCCACCTGACCACTCTCCGCGATCTGCCCGGTTCCACAATATTCCTTTTCGATCACAAGAATATCCAGACCGGCACGTCTGCCATAAACTGCAGCCGACAATCCCGCCGGACCGCTTCCTATAATTATAATATCTTTCATATCCGTTTTCCTTTCCCGTTGTTCTCTTCTCAAAACCAAAGATACCGATAATGCCTTATCCTGTATCGCCAAGAAACATTATCGGTATTATTTTTATTATTTAGATTACATAAAATCCGGCCTCTTCCGTCTGCTCTTCCTCCCAGTCCAAAAGGTCCTGCAGTGTAATATTGTCTACAATATCATTGACCGCTTTTCCCATTTTGTCCCAGACGCGGTTGATCACAGAAGCCTTTTCCATTTCGTTGGAGGTGTCCGAAGAAAGGGACATTAAATCGCCCTCCGTCTGCCGCAGGATCATTCCCACCGTGTACTCCTCCGGTGTTTTTTTCAGCAGATAACCACCCTGAGGCCCACGGACGCTCTTTACAAAACCAGCTTTGTTGAGCACGGAAATAATCTGCTCCAGATATTTTTCTGAAATCTGCTGACGTTTTGCTGTTTCTTTTAACGGCACCGGCACGCCGCGATTATGATTCGCCAGATCCAGCATCAGGATCAAAGCATATCTTCCTCTGGTAGAAATCTTCATATGGAACTCCTCTTCTAACTGCTAAAACTACGGTTGACACTAATAATATGCGAAGCAACTTCTAAAACCCTGATGCCTCGGATTGCTCCATTGCGACGCAATTTCCGCAATCCTGCAACCACCTCCAATCCCACAGATTTGCAAGCAAATCTGCTTCTTGTCGGTGTTTGGCGGGTCAAGCCAGTAGATAGCAATTTGTATGTAAACATACATTGCTATCTACTTTTGACCCTTGCATCATATCATCCAGAAATTATCAGTGCATATAATTCTACGGTAGGTTTCAAACTTGGACCACTTGTTGAAGAATTCCAAATGATTCTCCTTGTCCAGATTCTTGTACTCGTACAGATAATTGTCGAGGTCTGCCTTTACACGGATACGCAGTGCAAATCCTCTCTCATCAAGAACAGGAAGTCCTGTGTACTGATATTCGGACAGTGGAATGATGTCCTCGATCACACGGTTACGGATGAGGATAACGGCATCACTGTCTGCTGCAAGAATATCGAAATAATCCGGATACTTAAAGCTGTCGCCCTCGATCGGCACGGTATCGCCAACATGGTATGTTTTATCCTGTGTATTTACCTTAGAGAGGAATGCGTTCTCCAGATTGAAGTAGAATTCCTCGAAAATATATCCGCCGGTTTTGATATCATCCTTCTGGAAATATGGTACCTCACCATCGGTGGAAACATCCTCAACAACACCGCAGGCCGAAGTTGCATGACTGATACGGTCGATCAGGATCAGCTCGCCGAGCGTCTTGTTGGTTTTGAACTTGTCAACGATAATCTTCTCTGCAAATTCCAGATGGCAAACGGCAATCTCATTTTTCTCAACATGGTCTGCCTGAATATGCTCTCCGCTGTTGACATCGATCTTGTACTCAATGCTCTTTAGCATTCCCGGAATCTTCTTGGTTCCAAGCTTAACAAGGTACTCCTTGCCAAGAGAAAGCGGCTCATCATCCATCCACAGCAGTGTTGTTGTTACGTCCTTAGTGTAAGGAAGGTCTTCCTTATTGGTCAGTACACAGCCACGGCTTACGTCCACTTCACGGTCAAGCTGGATCGTTACTGCCTGACCTGCCTCAGCCTCCTGCACCTCCGTAGAACCGTTCAGGATTGACTTGATCGTTGCCTTCTCATCGCTCGGCAGTGTGGTTATCGTCTCGCCGACTTTAATACGTCCGCTTTCAATCTGTCCCTGGAAACCACGGAACTCATGATTCGGACGGCATACACGCTGTACCGGCATATAGAATACGGAAGAATTCTCCTGCTCGGAGATATCGATTGTCTCCAGATAATTTAACAGTGTACCACCCTGATACCAAGGCATATTCTCAGATACAACCGTTACGTTGTCACCCTCTGTTGCACTGACCGGAATGATCTTTACGCTGTAAAGACCAAGGCTTTCTGCCAGATCCTTGATGTCCTTTTCGATCGCACGGAAACGCTCTTCGCTGTAATCTACTAAATCCATCTTATTTACCGCAAATACAAAATAGCGGATTCCCATCAAAGCACAAATTCTTGCGTGGCGTCTTGTCTGTACCAGAACGCCCTGCTTTGCATCGACCATAACTACGGCAAGCTGTGCAAAGGAAGCACCAACTGCCATGTTTCTTGTATACTCCTCGTGACCCGGTGTATCTGCTACGATAAAGCTTCTGTTATCCGTTGTGAAATAACGGTATGCCACATCGATCGTGATACCCTGCTCACGCTCTGCCATCAGTCCGTCAAGCAGCAGAGAATAATCAATCTCACCGCCACGGGAGCCAACCTTGCTATCCAGGATCAATGCTTTTTCCTGATCTGCATATAATAGCTTGGAATCATATAAGATATGACCGATCAAGGTTGATTTTCCATCATCTACACTTCCACAGGTTATAAATTTTAATAATCCATTCATCCTAGAAATACCCCTCTCTCTTTCTTTTTTCCATACTTGCAGCGCCGCCGTCCTTATCGATCACACGGCTTGTTCTCTCAGACTCTACGGAGCTGAGCGTCTCCTCAATGATCTCATCGAGTGTTGTTGCATTGGATTCCACACCACCGGAAAGCGGATAGCAGCCCAGTGTACGGAAACGAACCATCTTCATCTCCGGCTTCTCGCCCGGCTCCAGACGCATACGATCATCATCTACCATGATAATGTTGCCGTCACGGTATACAACCGGTCTCTCTGCCGCAAAGTAAAGAGGCACGATCGGGATATTTTCCCGCTTGATATACTGCCAGATGTCCTTCTCAGTCCAGTTGGAGATCGGGAATACACGAATGCTTTCTCCCTTGTTGATCTCCGTATTATATAGTTTCCACATCTCCGGACGCTGGTTCTTCGGATCCCATGCATGCGACTCATTTCTGAAGGAGAAGATTCTCTCCTTGGCACGGCTCTTTTCCTCGTCACGTCGTCCGCCACCAAATGCTGCGGTAAAACCGTATTTATTTAACGCCTGCTTCAGTGCCTGTGTTTTCATGATGTCGGTGTAAGCAGCACCGTAATCAAACGGATTGATTCCCTGCTTCACACCCTCTTCATTGATGTACTCGAGCATCTCAATGCCAAGTTCCTTTGCGGTCTTGTCACGGAACTCGATCATCTCACGGAATTTCCAGGTTGTGTTAACGTGAAGAAAAGGAAATGGCGGCTTCTCCGGGTAAAATGCTTTCATTGCCAGGTGAAGCATTACCGAACTGTCCTTGCCGATCGAATATAACATAACCGGCTTCTCACACTCCGCTGCAACCTCTCTGATTATGTAGATTGCTTCTGCCTCTAATTCATCCAAATGTGTTAATCCACTCATAGTCGTCCTCCATCCTTTTCTAATATTTATTGGAACTGCGCCGGTCTACATCAATCGTAACCTCGCGTCCATCGCTTTTATGAATATTCCAATGTAAGATCTGTCCGTCTTTTGTCACAGTCATCACACTGCCGTTTCCTCCGATATCTGCTCCGAGGAAAAATCCTATCGCTCCAACCGGGCATTCTTTCACGCAGGAAGCGCATCCCCAGCAGTCCTTCGGATAGCGCATCACTGCTTTTCCCTCCTGCTTTTCTATCAGCGTTCCCGGGCAGACCTGCATGCACTGACCGCAGCCGATACATTTCTGCCGGTTAATTTGTATGCTCATAGGACCCCTCCTTTACAATATCTCTCAGTATGATCCTGATCTTTCCATCCTCCAGACGGGAATTGACATATTTGAAAAAGTTCTCATCCTCGTTCGGATGATCCAGATTCTCATTGAAGGAATGCCACCTCGTCTCCTTACGTCCTCTCAGATGTGCGATCAGACTCTTGCAGACGATCAGCCGCTCCTTTAATTCATAAACGAATAAAAGCTCATGCATATTCTGTGCGGTAAGTTCATCTGCGAGTGCAGTCAGCTGATCGATCTTCTCATCGGCAAGCTTTAACTGCTTCTCATTGTACTGGTAATGGGTAGATATACCGCCGGCATATTCATCCATCACCTTCTGCATTGCCTCCTCAAGCTCCTCCGCCGTAAACGGTGACTGCTCTCCGGCTAAAATATCCTGATAAGCGGCAGTCTCTTCCTGTGCCTGACGGGCAATCTCCTCGTCCGCACCATCGGCTTCAGACGCCCCGCTTAACTGCTTCTCGATCGCCTTTGCCGCAAGCTCACCCTCTGCTAATGCGCCGGTTACATATTTCTGTGGGCAGCCTCCTGCCACATCTCCGGCAGCATACAGACCGTGGATCGTTGTCTCACGGTTGGTGTCTATCCAGTAACCGCTTGCCGTGTGTCCGCCGACAATGTAAGGCTCTGTTCCCTCGATCTCAACATCCTGCTCGCCCGGAAGCTCCCCGGTCTCGATCCATTTGAGCGTCTGGCTTGGCGCCATGTTCAGGTATGCCTTTAAAAGATTTTCTTCCTGATCCTTGTCAATACCGCTTGTCTTCAGGTAGCATGGACCGTTTCCAAGCTGGTTCTCGCGAACCGTGCCATAGACACGCTCGCTTGTGGTGAGTCCGTATTTGTCCTCGTAAACAAAGCCCTTGGAATTGATCTGCTTTGCTCCCACTCCCTGTGCAATGGTTCCGGTCGGTGCGATCGTGTCCTTGCAGCGAAGTGCGATAAATCGCATTTCGAAGGAGGTCATCTCTGCGCCTGCCCGGATTCCCATGGCATATCCGGCACCGGTATTAAATGGCGGATACCACATTTTATGTCGGGAAAATCCCGGATTGTTCGGTTTATAAAGTCCTGCTGCCCCGCCGGTTGCCACCAGCACGGCACCCGCATGGATCTCATAAGCGGTTTCATCCTCGAGAGAAAATCCTACCGCACCATAAACTTTATTATCCTTTGTCAGAAGCTTTGTGATATTGACACGGTTTATAACCGATACATTTTCCTGTTCCTGTACTGCCTTGGCAAGGATCGGCTTGAAGTTCTCTCCGTTGATCTTAATATTACGGTTTCCTCTGGTGACATAATCACCATTCTCATCTTTCAGGATCACAAGACCAAGATTTTCCATATCTGCAGTCACTTCATTGAAATGCTCCGCTGCGGTAAGCAGCAGATCCTCTCTGACAATACCTGCGGCATCCTTCCTGGCATAATCGACATAATCCTGTGGAGCATGCCCCTTCGTGATATAAGCGTTGATCGCGTTGACTCCTGCTGCCAGACATCCGCTCCGCTTAATATGGGCTTTCTCCGCAATCACCACGGACAGCCCTGTGTCACGGCTCAGAGTCAGTGCTGCGTAACAGCCTGCGGTACCTCCTCCGATGATCAATACATCTGTGTTGATCTGCCGTACTTCAAAATCTTTACTCATGGAACCATCCTTTCTGTGTCGTTTGTCACCCTTTATTTCACGAAAAGCCATCGGCTTTTATTCCGGTGCATTCAGGAAAATTTTCCGAATGCCTTTATAGATATTCAATCTCATGGATCGTAACATTCTTATCCGGATCAATCCCGAATGCCTTGAGCACCGGATTGTCTGCCTCCTGCAGAGACAGGATCAGATATTCCATTGTGGAATCATATGCAAGTCTCTTGTCCTCCTCGGAAGGACGTGATGGCGATTCCGGATGAGAATGAAAGTTTCCGATCAGCTTCTTACCCTTTGCTCTGGCATCCTTTACAGCCGCAAGCTGCTCCTTCGGATCCATGGAGAAATGCTCGTTGCTGGCATCAATGTTCGTCAGCAGATATACCTCTGTGATGCTTTTTACTTCTCCGTCAATATCTCCCGCCAGAAGTCCACAGGATTCATTCGGAAGACCTGCCTGACAGTGTGCCAGGATCTTCTCGTAATCTTCTTTTTTCATTTTCAACGTTATTGCCATGCTTTCACCTTACTTTCTATATCATCTCTATGTTCTGTATTCTATTCACCGGCATCTGCACTGAGTAAGCTCACTGCTTTTTGCAGGCAAGCTTGCCAGGCCGTAAACTTACTTAGCACACCGGTGAATAGTTTTACTTAAGATCACATTCTGCCTGCTCATAATCGATAAGCTCTGTGATCGTTGGCTCGTCGCCGCATACGGCACAGTGATGATCCTTCGGAAGCTTGATCGTGTGAAATTCCATTTTCAGTGCATCGTATGTTAAAAGCTTTCCGGTAAGAAGTTCTCCCTTACCGATAATATACTTGATTGCCTCCATTGCCTGAAGACTTCCGATAACACCGCCCATGGCACCGATGACACCGGCCTGCTTACAGGTTGGAACCGCATCCTTTGGCGGTGGATTCTTGAATACACAACGGTAACATGGTCCTTCTCCCGGTACATAGGTCATGAGCTGGCCCTTGAAACGAATGATACCGGCATGGGAGAATGGCTTTCCTGCCATAACGCAGGCATCATTGATCAAAAATTTTGCCGGAAAGTTATCGGTACCGTCAATGATGAAATCATAATCCTTGATCAGATCCATAATGTTTGTGGAATCTACAAATGTGCGATATGTCTTGACGGTAACATCCGGGTTGATCGCTTCCATTGTCTCCGCAGCGGACTTCACCTTTGCCTTGCCCACATCATTGGTGGTGTGGATGACCTGTCTCTGCAGGTTGGAAAGATCTACCTCATCGGCATCAACAATACCGATCGTACCAACACCTGCTGCAGCCAGATAAAGTGCTGCCGGTGCTCCGAGTCCGCCTGCTCCGATGATCAGAACGCTGGCGTTTAAGAGCATCTTCTGTCCCTTTACACCAACCTCCTGAAGGATGATGTGGCGGGAATATCTCTCAAGCTGTTCGTTTGTAAAAGCCATTATCTTGCTCCTCCTCCCATGAAGTAAAGGAATTCAACGGCATCGCCATCCTTTAATACTGTCTCGCCAAACTTCTCTCTGTCTACGAAGTCATCATTGATCGTTACGGTAACATATAATGGATTCTCAACGTTCTCCTTCTCGATCAGCTGCTCTACGGTTACGCCCTCATCATACTCTTTCTTGTTTCCTGCAATTGTGATTGTCATTGTATTCTCCTTTCTTGCACCTGTAAGTTTCTTTTATTTCTATTTCATGGTGTCCCAAATATCGGACACCTCTTAAAGCATTTCAAGTGGTGCATCAGATATCGGTAACTAGCTTTGTGATCTCCTCACGCTTTACCACTCCGGTCAGTCTCCACTGCTGCTCTCCATGGATGAAGTAGATCAGTGTCGGTGCAGACATTACTTCGTATTTGCCAGCCAGTCCCTGCTCATAGTTTACATTGATCTTGAACACGTCAAGCTTGCCGTCGTAATCATCCTCAATCTCGCCGAGCACTCCAGCCATTCTCTTGCATGGAATGCATGTATCCGAATAAAAATCCACCAAAACCGGTTTATCCGCTTTCAATACCTTTTCTTCAAACTGCTGCTCATTAATTCTTGCTGCCATATGTATCACCATGCCTTTCTGTTTCTTCTTTACTCTTCTTCTACCTTGCGGACGATCAGGGTGTAGGTTCCATCCTCATTGTCCTCCAGCTTGAGGATCTGATGACCCTCTTCCTTAATACTTCTCGGTACATTCTGTACCGGCTCACCGTCGTTCATTTTCACTGCGAGAACCTCTCCGTCCTCCAGCTCCTCCAATGCTACCTTTGCCTTGACAAATGTCACCGGGCAGACCACATCGGTAATATCCACTGTATCATCAATCTTAATATCAGCCATCGTATGCCTCCTTTAATACCTCGTATAATTTATTGCTTCCAACCCGGTCGATCGTAAATTTGAATCGCTCACCCGGATTTGCGTGATCATCAAAGAACTGGATCGCTGCATCGGTTACGCGGAAAAGCTGTTCCTCCGAGGTGATCGGTGGCAGCATATACTGTCCTTCCTTGATTGTGTTACCAAAGGTTCCTCCGCAGGATACCAGATAAGCACTCTGTGCATCCCATGCATCGGTCGGGCAGGACTTCACGCAACGTCCGCAGAAATTACATTTTCCCCGGTCTAATGTGATCTTTCCGTCCTCCAGCTTGAGAGCTCCCTCGCGGCAGACCTTTACGCAAAGACCACAGCTGATGCAGGCATCCTCTTTCCATGCAACCTTTGTTGCTCCCTTGATTCCAACATCGTTCTCCTCTGCCTTCAGACAGTTGTTACGGCAGCCCGTAACGCCAAATTTAAATTTATGAGGAAGCTCACGACCGAAGTAACGCTCGTCAAGCTTCTTTGCTATATCCTGTGTGTCAATGTTACCGCTCGGACAAACCGCATTTCCCTGACAGGCAGTAACGGTACGAACTCTCGGTCCGCAGACACCCGGTTTACAACCGCCCTCGGCAAGCTCTTCCTTGACAACATCAATATCTTCGAGCTTAATGAATGGAATCTCAACACCCTGTCTGGATGTCAGATGTACATATCCCTCACCGTGCTCCTCTGCAACTTCGGCGATTTTCTTCAGATTCTCTGCAGTCAGTGTTCCACCGACGACTGCGATACGAAGCGAAAAGTTATTTTTCTGCTTCTGTCTCATGAAACCGCCTTTTTTTAATGTTCCATAATCTACTGCCATATCCTGTACCAATCCTTTCATAACATATGCACTTTTATTTATTGTGCCGCATGAATTGCAGCCTCAAAATCCGTTTTCAGATCTTCAATATCTTCGATACCAACACTGATGCGGATCAGATCCTCATATACTCCCGACTGCAGCTGATCTTCCTTGGAAAGATGAACCGCAATGGTTGACGCCGGATGAAGAACTAATGTCTTGGTGTCCCCAATGTTGGACAAAATGTATGGAAGCTTTAATGTGTTAATGATCTCAAATGCCTTCTCCCTGCTTCCTGTTCTCACCGTGATGATCGCGCCGTAGCCACCGTCAAGCTGCCTGCTTGCCAGCTCATAATATGGACTCTCCGGCAATCCCGGATAGTTGACCGTAAGACCGGCTCCCATATCTCTTAAGAACTCTGCAAGCTCCTTTGCATTTTCACACTGGCGCTGCATTCGAAGCCCCAGTGTTTCCAGACCCAGATTATTAAGAAATGCATTCTGCGGAGATAAACAGGCTCCTGTATTTCGGAATAATCCGTTGCGAAGCTTTGCGACGTATGCCATCGGTCCAAACTTCTTATATGGGACAAGTCCCGGATATCTCTCCGGATCCCATGCAAACTTTCCGCTCCAGGTGAGAATACCGCTTATGGCATCGCTGTTGCCATTTATGTACTTTGAAGAGGAATTAACAACTACATCCGCTCCAAGCTCCAGTGGTCTGACCAGATACGGTGTCGCCACTGTGTTGTCAATCACCAGCGGAATTCCATGTGCATGTGCCATATCTGCCACTGCCCTGATGTCTGTCACATCTAACTTCGGATTGCCTATCGTCTCTGCAAAGATAACTCTCGTATGCTCCGTGATGAGCTTCTCATAAGCCTGTGGTTCGTTCTCTGTCACATACTTTGTTGTGATTCCAAAGCTTTCCAGATCTTCAAAAAGCTCTACGGTACCGCCATATAAGCCGGCGGCTGCAACCACCTCATCGCCTGCCTGCAGGATATTGGCTAGTGCATTAAATAATGCTGCCATCCCGGAAGCACATGCAACGCTTGCTACACCTCGCTCCAGCTTCGTGATCCTCTGCTCAAATGCCTCCACGGTAGGATTATTGATCCGGGTGTAGGAAAATCCCATCGCCTTATTCGTGAAGATATTCTCCAGATCCTCGGCACTCTCATGCCGAAAGGCACTGCTTTGATAAACCGGTGTGTGTGTCGCTCCATAGGGATCGTTCTGCTTCACACCGTGTAAAAGCATTGTGTTAAATCCATACTCTGTCATTTGTTTTCTCCAATTCCTCTAATCTCTATCGACTTACTAGGGATATATTACACCCGATTTCATACTTTGTCAATAGGAATTATCAAAAAAGTTTCATCCCCGTTTACCGGCGTCACCCCAAAAAAGTGCAAGACCAGCGTTTTGTTCTTGATTTCTACTATGTTACAGGCATCTTCTTATACGCAAAAAGGACGCCGTACCTTTCGGTACGACGTCCATCATATTCTGCTCTGTTCACTCAGAGTGTTGTTTTGTCTATTTGAAGGCTGTTACATACAGATATAAGAAGTAAGTCTTATCATTCTGCTTTACGGTTACACGCATCAGGGATCTTCCCTTCTTCTTTGCAGTGTAACGTCCCTTCTTGTTGATTGGAAGTGCCTTCTTGTTATAAGAAATATACTTCACCTTTGCATTCTTCTCCAGACCATAGATCTTGATCTTTGTGGACTTTTTCAGCTTTCTCTTCTTAGCGATCAGAATCGTCGGTGTCTTAATGCGGTTGGACTTAAACTTCTTAAGCTCTGTTGCATTTTTGAACTTCTTGCGAACCTCAATGTTGATTACCAGACGGTTGCTGTACTTGCCCTTAACCGCTGTGACTGTCAGAGTTGCTTTACCCTTCTTCTTTGCCTTGATGACACCCTTCTTATTCACTGTGGCAACCTTCTTGTTGGTAGATGTCACAATGATCGTAGCACCCTTGCACTTCATAAGCTTCAGCTTAGCCTTGGAGTTCTTCTTCATAACCTTATGAAGCTTGAATCCAGGAATCTTATATGTGTTAGCCATCTGAAGAAGCTCCTGATAAGTATATGGGCATCCGCCATCCTTCAATCTCTGGTTTACGGCATCCTGCTCTGCAGAGGACAACTGATTCCATTCCTTCTCACCGGAAGAAACAACATCCTTTGTCAGATCATCAATCTTCTTAATGATCTCTCCGGTTGACGGATTCTTTCCATGCTCCTCAACGAACTTATCAACTCTGCTCTGCTGACCCGGATCTAACGGTGTCGCAGTAGCATTTCCTGCTCCCGGTGTGGAAGAAGGTGTTGCTGATGCACTCGCTGACGGGCTTGCGGATGGCTTACCGCTTGCATTTGGATCCGGTGTTGCACTCGCATTTGGATCCGGTTTGGTACTTGCGTTTGGATCCGGCGTTGCACTTGCATTCGGATCCGGCGTTGCACTTGCATTCGGATCCGGTGTTGCACTTGCACTTGGATCAGATGAACTTCCGGGATCCGGACTCTCGCTTGGCTTCGGACTCTGGATAGGCTTTGGCACGGAGATAATATCCGGTGAACCACCTTGAATCTGGCTCGGCTTCAAGCCCTGATAAATCTCATCATCGATCGTCTTTCCTACCGGAATGGCAACCACCTTATAGGTACCGTCTGCCGGAAGGTTGGAGAAGATTACCTTACCTTCACCACCGGTTGTCAGGAAACCATCGTTCTTATCTTTGTCGTAAACATATTCCTTCTTAACCGGATCATACTCTACAGGCATATCATAATACTTTCCGTCCACCTTGTTCAGGATTGCGTACTGGTATCCAGGGTCTGCAGGATTGACCTCGATAGAAATCGTATCATCATCGTTTCGCTCTAAAGTACCCTTGTCATCATAATCCACAATGGTTACTCCCTCGATCTCCGGACCGACAATGACAACATCTGTCTTTGTATCCTTCTTGGCATAGATGACATACTCTTTATCCTTATCGACAGTAAAGATCAGCTTTCCACCCGGCTCGCTTGGTCTGTAATATCCAGGCAGCTCAGTGGTGTATACGTTTGGATACTGAGACACACCCTTCTCATCCACTGTCGGGATGTCAAGCAATGGTGTTCCGTCTCCGCTCGCATCCACGATTGCATATACAGTATCCTTCATCGTCGGAGATACCACGATGATTCTCTTTCCTTCCTGATCGGAATCCTCGATCTTGACATCGGAATCGGTACGTGTTGTATCATACGGATTGGAAGATACACTTCCTTTGTACTTACCGTTACCCTTTACTTCAACAACAATCTCCTTATTCACCTCAGCCGTTGTCAATGTATAGCTGCGGTCGGTTGCATCCTGGATCGGTGTCAGCTTTCCGTCAGACTCCTTTACATACCACTGATAGGTCAGTGTATCGTGAGAGTCCTCCGGCGTTACACCATCAATATCTGCTGTAAGGATCGTTCCCTCACGCTTTACCTCATACTCTTCGTTTGTTACGGAATCCTTTGCCTTGGTTTCGTTAATGATCTTAACGGTTCCCTTGATCTTTTCCTTCTGCTGTGTTGCATCATACGGGAAGGAGTTTCTCGTTCCGTAATAGCCCTCATCCTCGTTACCGGTTACTGCTACGAGAAGCTGCTTATTAAGCTCGTTCTCTGTCAGAGTCAACGTCGGCTCTGTTGCACCGTCAATTGCGGTCAATGTACCATCGCTCTCGCGGACGTACCACTGATAGATCAATGATTCCTTTGCACCCTCCGGTGTGATCTTGTCAATGTTAGCGTTCAGAACAGTTCCAACCTTATTGAGAGGGTTGCCCTCTTCATCTGTGACATCGTTTACGATAGATGGACGTCCAACGATCGGCTCCAGTACAGGCTCCGGTGTTGGTGCATTGGTCGGTACCGGTGTTGCTGTCGGTGCCGGCGGCAATGTAAATGCATCCTCTGATTTCGCACTTCCTGTATACTTATCCGAATCTTCCTTGGCAGTTACCTTTACATAGATATCCTTTCCAAGGTCATCCGACTTGATAACGTAAGATGGTTCATCCTTACCGATGACTGTCTCTCCACCGGTCTTCGGATCCTTTGCGATCCACTCAAAGTGAAGCTCCTTGTCAATATCCGGATCAGACGGATCAACAAGATCATCTAACTTCGCCTGAATAACTGTACCAGGCTCCAGCTCATCTGTGCTGTTCTTCTTTTCAATCGTCGGTGTTCCGACAAGTGCCTGCTTTGTATGTGTGGCATCAAACGGCTGAGAGCTCAGAACCTGATCCTCATAATCATCGGTACCAACAACCTCAACCTTGATCTTATGATCAAGCGTATCTTTCGTCAGTGTTAAATTGACATTGCCTGCTGTATTCGGAATCTCAGACCATGTGCCTGTACCTTCATCCTGCACATACCACTTATATGTATAGGTAGCATCGGAAGGTCCGACATTAGAGGTGTCAGCCTTTAATCTTGTACCAACTTCAACATCTGCATCCTCATCACGAAGCTTGATCACCGGCTCACCGGTCAATGTCTTCTTCGGTGCACTTGTAGCAGAAGGATCCTTTACGTCCGGATTGACAATGTCCGGCTCAGTCTTATCGCTCTTAACAACGATCTTATCACCTAAGTTATCCTTCAGAGTCTCATCATCGCCCGGCATACCACCGAACTCAATATAGTAACCACCGACGCAGGAGGTTGCACTGTAGTCATTCCAGCGTCCGTATGCGTACTTACCATAATAACCAAATGCCTCCGGCTCGTTTGCACCACCGTTCGGCTCAATGTTGCCACTGCTCTGCCAGTTAGAGAAGTGACCGTCAAATGTCTCAAAACCACCGTCACCGGAGCCAAATCCGTAAGCGGTTGTCTGCTGACCAAATTCCTCGCCTGCCTCCGGACCGGATACCCAGCGCCAGATGAAGTTCGGATCATTATTAGAAGTAATCTTCGGAAGATTCTCTGCCTCTGTTCCTGCCTCAACGGACTCCAGAGTTGCTCTGGTACATCCCATCCAGCCTTCCTTTGCAAGCTGTCCGTACAGTGGGAAGGTAGAATACAGGAAACGATCCTCGCCACGGCTTGTCAGAGTTGCAAGATAACCCTTTACTCCGGCATACTTTGCACCGGATGCCTCATCATAAGCAGTTCTCCAGTTGCACCAGTTCGTTACATAGCCATAAAAATGACCATTGTAATAATGAAGCGGAATCTCAGCACCGTTGATCGTTGTCTTAAGATCGCTCACACCAAGTGTCGTTGCTGTGATCGTAACAGTCTGGCCACCTGTCTTGCTGGTGGTAAAACGAAGTGTCTTAAGATAATTCTCAATGGCATATACCGGTGCTCCCGGAGCGGTCTCGCCACGGATCTCATCAAAGTCAAAAGAGAGTGTCTCATATTTGGATGAGCTGTCTGTTGATAACGTCTCGCTTCCACTACCCTGACTCAGTCCACCATTGGTTTCGTCCTTCTCCTGAAGGCTCTCTGTGGTCAGGATACCTTTACCGGTGATCATATCACCTCTCTTATCCTTGATAGATGTGGATGTGACCTTAATATATCCACTGTCAACTGTTACGGTTAAATTGTGGATCAGCTTATCCTCATCCGGCAGTGTCACCTTGACATTCGGGTAAGTATAATATCCACTTGCTGAAATGCTCGGCTCACCAAATGAAATGGTAGCGTCGCCTGTTGCAGCCTTTGCCTTGTTCGGCGCAGAAAATCCGCCAAAAAGGCTGAGAACCATGGATAAAACTAACAACCATGATAAACTGCGTTTTTCCATTTTTCTTCGGTTCATATTTCTTTCCCTCCTATATATTGTGTATTGTATATCGGAAAATTTGTCCTTTTCCTTTACCGATATCTTCTTTATTTTGAAAAAAAATTATTTACCGTTTTTCAGATAATCGATCGCACGCTGCATCTGGTTGTCGATCAGGACACCACTCTTTTTCTGCCGGTGTGTCTGATCATTGAGTGCCTCTGTGATGTCCGGCTCCAGACCGGTTCCGTGGATGTTACGTCCCTTCGGCGTGTAATACTTGGCTGTCGTCAGCTTGATCGCCGTTCCATCCGACAGATCAAATACGGTCTGCACAATTCCCTTCCCAAAAGTTGTCGTTCCCACAAGAACTGCCTTATTGTAATCCTGCATTGCTCCGGAGAATACTTCGGATGCACTGGCAGAATTTTCATTGACCAGAATGGCGATCGGCTTATCAAAGCTTTCCTTATCCGTAGAGCGATAAACCTCTTTCTTGCCGTCCTTATCCTTGGTATATACCACAATGCCCTCCGGGAGCAGACGATCCAGCATATCGACCGCCGTGCTGAGCAGACCTCCACCATTATTGCGCAGATCAATGACCAGAGACTTCTCTCCCTGCTTTTCCAGATCATCGAGTGCATCACGGAATTGCTGCTTTGTCACTTCCTCGAAGGAGCTGACCTCAATATAACCAATCTTTCCATCCAACATCTTATACGCAACTGTCTGAGAATGTATCTCTTCTCTTGTGATCGTAAATTTCTTCTGATGATTATCTCTTAACACCGTAAGCTCTACCTTCGTTCCTGCTTTGCCTTTCATTTTGCTGACAACCGCAGTCAGATCCATGCCTTCCACACTCTTACCGTTAACCTCACTGATAATGTCTCCGGACTTGAGTCCGACTTTTTCTGCCGGACTGTCCTTGATCGGCTGCACAATCGCGATCGCACCATCGGTTGCGCTCTGGCTCACATAAGCGCCGATGCCGCAGTAATTACCGGAGGTCTTCTCCTTCATATCCTTGTATTCTTCCTCATTGTAATATGCGGCGTAAACGTCTCCCAGTCCATCGACCATTCCTTTGCAGATGGAATCCTGCACCTTTTCCCGGTCAATATCATCGAGAAAGAACTGATCAATATACGCCTGAAGCTCTGTCATCTTGCCGTCCAGTTTCTTATTCAGGATACTTCCGGACGAAACCTTCATGATCATATTTCTGATGTCGATCTTCCCTGTCACCGTCAGTCCGGCACAAACCAACAGCATACAAATCAAAACACTCAGTCCTCCCGTCAAAAATCCCTGCCAAAATTTCCTGTTTTTCATTACAAAACCTCTTTTCTGCTCATTATATTCTCACTTCATGCCTAAAATGCCTGCAGTACATTCACACTGCAGGCACTTATTTATGGCTGTTTCACATAGTACATCGGATTAACATAGTTGCCGGATTTATACATTGCAAAATGAAGATGCGGACCGGTCGAAATCCCCGTGGAACCGGATCTTGCGATCACCTGCCCCTTTTCCACATGCTTTCCGACAGATGTCTTAAGCTGGGAGCAATGCATATAATAAGAATAAATTCCTCCTCCGTGATAAATTGCGACGTAATTGCCGGCAGAGGAAGAGTACGCTGCCGTCACAACCTTGCCCTCCTTGCAGGCAAGTACATTGGTACCGGTATTGACCGCAATGTCAACACCCTTATGATAGCTGCTGGCTCCGGCAGTCGGTGCCTTACGATAGCCGAACGTCGATGTGATCCGTCCGGAAACCGGAAGCGGCCATGCATACTCGCCGTTTGTCGGCATGATCTGTACCGAATCTCCGCTTTTCTCACTCTGCGAGATCTTATCACGCCCTTCCTGGAGAATTGCTTCGACCTCCTTCTCCTGATCGGCGATCTGTGCCGCATAGGAAGCTACATTCTGCCGGTTATCTGCTACAAGACCCTGATAAATATTAATCTGTCTTGTCTTTTCATCGGAAAGCTGCTCCAGCTTTTCTTTTTCATATTTTAAGGAATTCTTGGTAGCGGTCACTTCCCGCTGCTTTTCTTCTGCCTTCTGGCGGGCAATCGTCACCTCGTCAAGCACCTGCTGATATTTGTTCAGAAGCACCTTATCATAGTTAGTGACCTTTTCAACATATTCCTCTCTGCTGAGGAATTCTGCGAGGGTGCGCGATTTCATCAGATACACCAGATAATTACTGTCCGAATTCTCGTACATATATTTGATGTGCGCCTTCATCCCATCATACTGCTCCTGCTGCCTGCTCAGTGCATTATCGTATTCCTCATTGACCGACTGGATCTCCTGTTTGATATCTTCGATATCTTCCTTATTGGCATCAATATTATCCAGAAGATTCGTCATCTGCATATCCAGTGTGCTCACATATTTGCTGACATCGTCCGTGAAATCCTGAATATTATCCAACTTCTTCTCCAAGGCTTTCTTTTCTTCTTTCAACTTCTGCTGCTTCTGTTCCGCCGCATCCAGTCTACCCTGATAGCTGCCGTCATTCACAATGGCTGTATCTTCTGTTGCCTCTGGGGATGCGACTGCCTCTCCACTCTCCTGCGGTGCCGCATATACCTTATCCATGACTCTTAAGCCGGACAAATCCGTTCCGGCAACACCGGCAGCCCCCGTCAAAAGTGCCCCGGCAAGCCACACACCGGCTGCAATCTTCCATCTTCGTCTCATCGCTGCTCACTCCAATCTGTTCCTCGGTATATCACCGTTTGCATCGCCTCTTTCTCACGGGGACTCCTGTTCCCGGAATGCCTTCGCGCTATACATGAAGATGCTTTCTTACCGACATCGTACTCCCGATCACACCAATGCCTACTCCAATGCCAAGGCACAATGGAATCAGTACACGGAACACTTCTTCTGTACTGACAAATGCCAGCCATCCGGAAAGTACCGAGAAGTGAGAAACGATAAATCGTACCACATTATCATATAACACGCCGGTGATCACCAGCGGAATTGCCGCTCCGATAATCCCCATGGTAATTCCCTCCACGATAAACGGAAGACGCACAAACAGATCCGTCGCACCGATCAGCTTCATGATCGCGATCTCATCCTTTCGTACATTGATACCCATATCCACCGCAGAATAGATCAGGAATACCGATACGAGGATCAACAGCAGAATGATGGAAACGGACACATAACCGACCAGCATATTAAAGCTTCCGAAGCCGGTTGCTGCCTCCTGTGCACTGTTGACCTTACGCACACCGCTCAGGCTCTCAATAAACGATACCATCTCCGACTGCTTCGTGACATCCTTCAAATAAACCTCATAGGAGGAGGAATTAGCTAACGGATTGTCATTGCCGAATACGCTGACCATTTCCTGCTGATCCTCCAAAATCTCTGACTTAAACCGGTTCCACGCCTCGTCTGCAGAAACATAGTCGACACGTTCAACCTCCTTGCGTGCTTTGATCTGCTGACCGATACTGCTGATCTGCGCCTGCGTTGCATTTTCATCAAAGAATACGATGATTCCTACCGTACTCTCCGCATTATAAACCATATGTTGAAAATTGGTCAACAATGAATAGAATACGCCCAGCAGGAACAGACACGCCGTAATGGTACCGATCGCCGCCAGCGAAAATATTTTATTTTGTATGATACTTTTTATGCCCTGTTTCAAGCCATACCATAATGTACTCACTGTAAATAACCTCCCTGTCTGGCATCGCTTGTAATCTGCCCCTTATGCAGAGTGATCACTCGCTTTTGCATTTTGTTGACGATATCCTCATTATGACTTACTACAAGAATCGTTGTTCCAAGCTCATGTACATCCTGAAGCAGTTTCATGATCTCCCAGGAATTCTCCGGATCAAGATTTCCGGTCGGCTCGTCCGCCAGAAGAATTGCCGGTCGGTTCACCATAGCACGCGCAATCGCCACACGCTGCTGCTCTCCTCCTGACAACTCATTCGGATAAGCCTTCAGTTTCTTGGAAAGACCTACCATTTCTAACATTGCCAGGGAATTCTTGCGGCGCCGTTCTCTGCTGGATACTCCGACAACACGCTGTGCAAGTGCAACATTTTCAAAAACATTCATCTCATCGAGCAACCTAAATTCTTGAAAGACAACGCCCAGCTTCCGGCGAAAATACGGCAGTTCCTTTCTCGTCATATTCGCGAGATCCTTTCCCGCCACCTCGATTCTTCCGGATGAAATCTCAAGCTCACCAAGCAGTGTCTTGATCAAAGTAGACTTACCCGAGCCGCTGCTCCCGACAATAAACACAAACTCGCCCTTTCCTATTTCCAGCGAACAATCCTTTAACGCTGCTGTTCCCGTTGGATACACAAGATTCACATTCTGCATGCGGATGATCGTCTCCGCTGTCTCGTTATTTCCAAATGTTTTTATTCCAGTCATTCCTTTTCCCCATTTCTCCACCGCCCACGCGGTGCCTCTTACATATATTGTGTAAAAGCCCCATCTCTGGGGCTTTCACGCTTTATTTGAATTAATATTCAAAGGTTTCCATATATTTCATATACTTGACCACCATTAGGGCGATCTTGAAGGTGATCGCATCCTCAAACACTCTCAGATCAAGATTTGTACTCTTCTGCAGCTTATCCAGCCGGTACACCAGCGTATTACGGTGAATGTACAGCTGACGAGAAGTTTCTGATACATTCAGACTGTTTTCAAAGAACTTGTTGATGGTGGCGATCGTCTCCTCGTCGAACTCATCCGGAGACTTGTCACCGAAGATCTCTTTGATAAACATCTTGCATAGCGGCATCGGAAGCTGATAGATCAGACGTCCGATTCCAAGACTGCTGTATGCTACAACATTTCTATCGCTGTAGAAAATCTTGCCGACATCCAACGCCATCTTCGCCTCTTTGTAAGAGCGGGACACATCCTTGATCTCATTGACCATGGTTCCGTAGGACACATGTACCGAGGTCATCGCCTCTGTATTTAACATATCCAGAATGACCTTCGCCGTCTTATCCATATCCTCATATGTCTCATTCGGCTTCACTTCCTTGACAAGGATTATATTCTTCTCATCAACCTGTGTGATGAAATCCTTTGTCTTGCTCGCAAATAAGCCTTTCACGATCTCCAGTGCGCCGGTATCCTTCTCGTTCTTCGTCTCGATCAGGAATACAAGACGTCTTGCGGTTGTATCAATATGAAGCTTCTTGGCTCTGTTGTAAATATCGACCAGAAGCAGGTTATCCAAAAGAAGGTTCTTAATGAAATTGTCCTTATCGTAACGTTCCTTATATGCCACCAATAGATTCTGAATCTGGAATGCAGCAAGCTTTCCTACCATATAGACATCATCACTGTCACCCTTTGCCAAAATGACATACTCTAACTGATGCTCGTCAAACACCTTAAAGAACTGATAGCCCTGCAACACCTGACTGTCTGCCGGTGAATCCACAAAGCCCATAACGGCATCCTCATACTCCTCTACATTATTGATCGTCGTAGCAAGAGCCTTTCCCTCTGTATCCATCACGCAAATATCAATACGGGTGATATTCTTGAGTCCGTCGATCGTTGTCTGCAATACCTGATTTGAAATCATACAACCCCTCCAAGTTATTTCTCACATATGTTATTTATTATCATCATAATTTCATCCCATCAACATCATCTCCAAAGTATGCTCGTTATTTCTTCTAATGAGTATACAATACCGCATATATTTTATCATCATTTTGCACAAAAGTAAAGAGGGCTGTCCTTTCGGACAACCCTCTGAAATTCAAATCATTATTCAGATCCGTTGGATCAACAATCCCATGAATGCATATACATTCCGGATGTCTGTCATATATCAGACTAGTTTGTGATTGTTGTCTCTGTATCCTTATCGAAGATATGGATCTTGCTGGTATCAAGAGCGATCTTGATCGTATCACCAGGACGAGCTGTTGTACGAGGATTAACACGAACTGTGATGTCATGTCCCTCAACTGAGAAGTACAGGAATACTTCGGCACCGAGCATCTCGTATACTCTTACAGTAGCATCGAGTACGTTGCTGCTTCCTGCATTGATGAAAATCTCCTCATCCTTGATATCCTCTGGACGGATACCCATGATAACATCCTTATCTATGTAGCCACCCTCAACAAGCTTCTCTGCCTTGCTCTCCGGAAGCTTAACTGCATAAGAACCGAATGCAAGCTTGATGCCCTCTTCGTCTCTTACTACCTTACAATCGATGAAGTTCATCTGTGGAGAACCGATGAAACCAGCTACGAACAGATTACATGGCTTTGTATACAGATCAATTGGTGTAGCAACCTGCTGCATAACACCGTCCTTCATAACTACGATACGGGTACCAAGTGTAAGAGCCTCTGTCTGATCATGTGTTACATAGATGATAGTAGACTCAAGTCTCTGATGAAGCTTGGAAATCTCTATACGCATCTGTACACGAAGCTTTGCATCGAGGTTGGAAAGTGGCTCATCCATCAGGAATACCTTAGGATTACGAACGATTGCACGACCCATTGCCACACGCTGTCTCTGACCACCGGAAAGAGCCTTTGGCTTACGGTCTAACAGATGCTCGATATCGAGGATCTTAGCTGCCTCGTGAACGAGCTTATCAACTTTATCCTTTGGAGTCTTTCTTAACTTAAGACCAAATGCCATGTTGTCATATACTGACATATGTGGATACAGAGCGTAACTCTGGAATACCATGGCGATATCTCTGTCCTTAGGCTCTACATCGTTGACCATTGTGTTACCGATCCAAAGCTCACCGGATGTGATCTCCTCCAGACCGGCGATCATACGAAGTGTTGTAGACTTACCACAACCTGAAGGTCCTACGAAAATGATAAACTCCTTATCTGCGATATCAAGATTAAAATTCTTAACTGCGACAAATCCGTTAGGATATGTCTTACCAACGTTCTTTAATGATAAACTTGCCATTGTGTGTTCCTCCTATAATGTTTAAATAATATGCCTTATTAGCGTTCTGCGTTACTTCCTAACGCTTTACCCATGAATTATATTACACTATCCAAGCATTATTGACCATAGCACAAATAGCCAAAGAACATTTTAATGTTTTGTGCAAACCGTATATTTTTATTTTTTTTCATTCAATTCGTCAAAAAAAGGTCCATTCCAGCCACCTAACTCTGTATCTTTTCCACAAATCCCTCTCCCTGAACCTCCCTGATGTCTGAAATAATGACGAATGCCTTTTTGTCGATTTTTCGCGCAATGTGGCTAACGCTGCTGATCTGTTTCCGGTCGACCACGCACATCAGCGTTTTTCGCTGTCTGCCGGTGTACATTCCTGTTCCCTCCAGCACGGTAACACCCCGTCCGAGCTGTGACATGACGGCATGTCCGATCGCTTCATATTCATCAGAAATGATATATGCCAGCTTGGCGAAACTTCCTCCCGCCACGATCATATCCATCAGTCTGGTTGTCAGATAAACCGCCACGGCCGCATACACCGCCGACCGTATTCCAAACACCCACGCCCCCGCCGCAATGATCAGGCAGTCCAGCACAAACAGGATCTGCCCCACCGGATAATACGGCAGAAAATGATGGATCACCGCCCCCAGAAGATCCGTCCCCCCGGTCGAACATCCTCTGGAAAATACGAGACCAAGTCCCGCCCCCGTCAGCACACCGCCGACAACCGCAGCAAGCACAAAATCCTTTTGTGGAGCAGACGGAACCGGGATTAGAAAAAGAGCTGCCGTAAAGCAGATATTTGCCACAAGAGTCATCCTCATGTAATGTCCTCCCTTGATCCTCCACGCCATCCAAAAAATCGGAATATTAAGAAGCAGATTGCTCAGCCACACCGGCATCTGAAAGCCGGTCCACCGTCCGGTCAGCCGCCGAATAACAATAGACAGACCTGACATACCTCCTGTCACCATTCCGAGCGGCTCATACACAAAGTTGACTGCCAGTGCCATGCACACAGTCCCCGCCACGATCCGGATAAGATCCGGTCCATATTTTCCGAGCTTCCCTTTTCCCTCCATCATTCCTGTCTCCTTAAAAAAGGACAAAACCAACGCTTCGCCCCTCGGAATTACTTTCCCGATTCCTTTTTACCATCCAATGCGTTACGATCCTTCTCTGTACATAAAGAAAAAGGATGACACCTACCGGCTGTCATCCTTTGTATAATCATGTATCTCATTCTGATTATTATATTTGGTTATTTTCTTGCGAAATATACGCGTGCGGAAATCTTTTTTGACTGCCTGTTCCCGGAAAATACGATGATACAGAGCCTCCAGATGCAGCTTGCGCACCCATTCCGGGGTCTCCTTCTGCATCGCAAAGATAAGCTCTGCCACGCCACCGATTGCAATGCAGAGTCTTGCATTGAGCAGTGAGGAATGCTCCATGATCCAACCCTCCTGCAAGCCCACCGGCAGGTTCAAAAGTATCATATCCGGCGTATGACTGTTGATCTCGTTGACGATCGCCGCATCCTCCATGCCCTGTTCACAGGAATAGGAGCCTACCATCCGAAGCTCCGGCTGCATCTTCTTACAGTAATGCAGCAGCTTCTCCACTGCCTCCTCCGTGTCGGCAATGATATAAAGCGTCCGGTCCTCCTTGATCAGATTCTCCAACATCATTCCAAGGCTGCGGTAATTAACTACCATGTCTCCCGCCTCCAGAGCATCGACATGATGCGTTGCCAGAAGTGCCTTCTCTCCCGGCAGAAACAGGTCTGCTTTTTCCAGAAGTGCACGGTACTCCTCATCCTCCATCGCCTTGTTCAGCATCTTCGTGGAAGCAAACATGATGACATCAAGATGATCATCCGTCAGATATTCATTCATTTTGCGGACAAAGATATCGTTACTCATCATATCCACGTCAATATCCATAATTTTAACTGATGCTTGCATAATCAAATCCCATTCTAATTGGCATCTACCGTGCCAAGAATAATTTCGATATCATAACCATCCGGTGTCTGACCTACAACAAGTTGCGGATCTTTGAAATAAGCCGTCAGATCAGCCCCCCACTTCTTTTTGGAAACAATGATCTTTGTTCTGGTCAAAACCTCCTGTGTATAATCACCAACCTTCGGCACAGTATAGCCGGCATCCACAAGTATCTTCTGCTTGGCTGCTGCCAGACCGGAGATTTTGCTTCCGTTCAGGATGATGATCTTTTTGCCCTTGGAGCTTACCTGCTTCTTGGCAGGAACTGACTTTTCTTCACTCTGTGGTGTTGTGTATGTCTCTGTTACATTCTCAATACCACTGATAAACTTTGATGCTGACGCAGTATCTACTGTAAACAGCTTGCCGTTGTACTCGCCAGGCAGCGCCCAGTAATGATACAGAGAGGAGTCCATCTTCATATATGACTCAATATATCCGATCTTATTGTATACTGTCAGGTTGGACTGTATTCCGTCCTGGTTATACTGATCCTTGATATACGCCATGATCTTTGTCTCATCGCCGGCAATATCCTTCAGCTGATTAGTAAAGGAATCGCTGAGCACCGTCACCTTCATTGTCACAGAAGAATTATACTGCTGTGCCTGTTCGCTTGGCGAAGGTGATGCGGATGCAGACTGACCAGAGCCGTCAAGCACCTTTGCGTACTGTGTTGTCATCTTCTGCTCCTGGTAATGCAGGTCGTAAATTTCCTGAGAGATCACCGTGAAATAACTGATATCTGTCTTTAACAGCTTCTCCATAATAAGCTCAGCATAACCATACGCCTCGGCATCCTCCAGATCGGAAAAATAACGGCGCAGCTTTGACAGACGTACGATCTGCGGAATCTCCTCATCCACAACACAAAGCTTCTGATACATCTTTGCCGGGATCGTATAATCTGCATTGGTCGGAATTGTAATATAATCCATATTGTTTGTCTTGGTGTTGCAGATCTCCAGCATCATATGGGTGATCATCTGCTTGTCATTGACCACGTAGATCAGATTCTTGGAAATCTCATCTGTCTTCGCCTGATCCAGAATAGATTCCAGCTCCTTCTCCTGTACATCCAGCTTTCCTGCCTCCAGCTGCTTTGACAAATATTGATAAGAAACCTTGTAGCTGATCACACCGACTGCGAGAATCGATACGATCACCAGAATAGATTTTAATAAGCTCTTAAAAAAGAACAACACTGCATTTTTTTTCATATCAGTACCTTTCTTTACCATCCGGATGCTCCGATGGAAAATTCGCAAATTTGTACAACATTCCAGCAAATTATAGCAAACTTCCTAAAATGTGTAAAGCCTTGTATTCAAAGTCACTTTCATTTACTATATAGCTGCTATATATAAATTGTCTAAGGAAAGGATTTGATCAGAAATGAACATGCATCACATTATCATCACCGGCGCATCCCGTGGAATCGGGCACGCCACAGCACTTTTATACGCTTCCATGGGCTGGAATATTTCAATCTGCAGCCGCCACTGTGATTATCAGATGACACAGACACAGGATGCGATCACGGCTGCGGGCGGACAGTATTTTTCCTTTTGCGGCGACATGGGAAATGCAGAGGATGCAGAGGAATTTCTGGCGAAGGCAGTCCAGACCTTCGGGACTCCGGAGATCCTTGTCAACAATGCCGGTATCTCTCATATTGGTCTGTTGCAGGATATGACTCCGATGCAGTGGGATGATATCATCCGCACAAATCTTTCCTCTGTCTTTTATACCAGCCGGGTGATCATCCCTTATTTCCTACAGGAAAAGCACGGCCGGATCATCAACGTTTCCTCTGTCTGGGGCAGTGTCGGCGCATCCACGGAGGTCGCATATTCTACAACAAAGGGTGGGATCAACGCCTTCACCAAGGCACTGGCAAAGGAGCTGGCACCAAGCGGCATTCCGGTTAATGCCGTTGCCTGCGGCATGATCGACACCTCCATGAACAGCTTTCTTGATCCGGAGGAGCTTGCCGCCGTCATCGACGAGATTCCTGCCGGACGAGCCGGAACACCACAGGAAGCAGCTGCTCTGATCCGTCAGGTTGCCGAAGCCCCGGACTATATGACCGGTCAGATCATCACGCTCGATGGCGGCTGGATCTGACCATTACCGTTCATAAAACTCTTTCGTATGCACGATCTCCGGCGGCACCTCTACCTGATCCTTTTCCCATACACGAAACTTCATATCGTATTCTTTACACTTTTTGGCACGTTCTCTCTCAAAGCGTGCCATCGCATTCATAAATACCGGCTGTCCCTGCAGATTCTGACGCAGTTCCTGCGTAAACGGGCAGTAGGTTGCCATGATCTCGCGCACCGGCTTGCTAAGCAGCATACCTCCCTGGGATTCATGCAGGATCCAGTTCATGTAATCCGCCGCAAATATTTCTCTGGAATTATTCCGGTGCTTCTGTATCTGAAGCTTTAATTTCTCCTTACGATCATCCGACAGATCCCTGTTCTTGCGGTAAAACTGCAGGAAATCCGAATACTCACTGGTGAGCGACTTATACTGGATATTATTCCAGTACACGCCCTGCATCGTACGACACAGCTCCCACCGGAAAGAACCCGCCAGATGCGCTACTGTCTTGTCCAGATCTCCCTCCAGAAAAGCCGGAAGGATCAAGCGTCCCTCTGAATCTCTCTTTCTGCCGCTGCGCTCCTGCCACATGATATCTCTCGATCCCACAGTCGGCATCAGTATCACATCCGGACAGACCTCCACCTGAATAAATTCCTTCTTGATGCCGGAGATCTCTCCCGTATAAAGCACCTCCCGGTAAAAGACGGAGTAATCGATCCGGCGCAGTCTGTTAAACGCCGCAGAGACCTTCTCCTTGGAAAGAAAATTCCTTTCCAGATTAGAACAGCCCTCGGTATACAGAAACGGCACAAAGGATACGATCTGACCACTGACAAGACGGTGCGTCAGCCGGAACATGTTCATAACCTCAAAATGCAGTCTCTGTTTCCGGCTTTTGAGCAGGCTCTTCTTCTGCTCTTCGGTAATCTCTTTATTTTTTAATTTATCCCGAAGAAATTCTTCATAATCCATATCAAATTCATTCTTGGACGGCATACGATCCCCGTCCATCACTGCTGTGAGCCATTCCTTCATATCAAAGACATGACATCCGTTTTGGTAGATGCTGCCCTGATCCAGCGTCAGAAGATCCTCGATCATATCCTCCCTGAGCAGCCGTTCGCTCAAGAAGCCGTAGCGCAGGAAAAGCTCCACCTCTATCGGAGCCTCCTCTGCTGACTGATAATCCTTTAGAAAAACCTTCTCGTAGATCGGATAGTAGTCCTTCATAAGATTACGTCTCAGGCTCCTCGCCTCATCCGTCGAGCTTTCCTTATCCTCCAGCGCCTCAAACTGTGCTACGAGATCTTCAAAGCGCCCGGCGCATTCCTGTTCGATCTCCCCAAAGGAAAGAATCGTTCCCAGCGAATCCACAAGCTCCGACACATCGACGCCGCAGTCCTCCACAAGCGCCAGCGTATCTCCCGGCACGTCCGATCCGCCTGTGCCATGCGAAGGATTCAACAGATTATAATATGTCTCCTCCATTGTTCCACGGTCGATCACACACTCCACATCCGCCCGCTTCTGCAGGACACTTTCCAGAGAATTGATCCGGTCGATCACCTCATCAAGGTCTGTCATCACTCCGGAAGCATCCTGGCCGGCACGCTGCAACGTCTGCGCAAACCCAGCCACCGCCAGATACAAATTTCTGCCGTCGAGGATCAGATAGTGCATCATCTGACTCAGATATTCCGTCAGCGACTTACTGTAATCATGGAGCTGATGCAACAGTCCGACCTGCTCCCTCACATGATAAATGCATATCTCGGCAGAACTTCCGTAAAATGCCTTCTGCACATCCATCGGCACCTTGGCGCACGCCTGATAATAATGCACCTTATCCAGTGAAAGCATCTGCGGCTCGTCAAACGGGTGCAGCTTCTCCACCGCCGCAAGCTCCTCAAAGACAGTTCCCGTCTCTTGGGCAAGCTTCCGGCACTTGTGATATATCCGAAAAGTCATCTCATAGGAACCCTCAGCCGCCTCCTGCAGCTCCTCATAAGCACGTTCCTGCTCTGCCAGAGAACGGTGAAGTCCCACAACCATCAATGCCACATAATCCTTATTGATCTTCATGATTCCCCTAAGATCACTCATCGCTCCGGACGATGGAAATACATAGATTACCGCATTGGTCAATGCCGTATACGTCACACCGTGCGCCCCTCTGTTGAGATCCCGGATTCCCAAAAAGCAGCCGGAGCCCACAACCAGATTAAGACCATATCCATGCACACGTATCCTGCCCTTTACCACCATGGCGATCGAATCAAGAAACTCTCCCGCCTCGTAAATATCCGTATCCTTGATGATATGATTAATGCTTCCTTTTTTCAGTTCCGCTTTCACCGCTTATCCCCCTTTGCCATCCGTACCATTTACCTAACTTTATTTTATCAGAAACAACACCGAAAATAAAGAAAAAAGCGGAGCATTCTCCACTTTCCCTATTGATCATCTGTATATAATTTATCAGGATCCGTCTGTCCTCTATCCGAAGACTGACAGCTCTTATCTATATAAAAACCGTGCATTCTGCGTTGTACGCATCATTGCAGACGTTACCAATACAGTTAGCTCGGCTCCGGCAACCTCACGGCACACGGGAGGGCTCACTTAGTGCTGCTAGGTTCCCCTCCTGACACGGTTCATGAGTTCCCATTGCGCAAGACCAAAACGTCATCACCACTTATATCGGGCGGCTCCGCAATCAATGCATCCGAAACAGAACATCACCCCTGCTATAGCGGATTGCAGGTACAGGGCACCGCTATCTCCCCGGCTAGCACGGAAGCTTTATGACATACTTCACACAATTTATGTTAGATGTTAATTATATCCTCTCCCGCGTAAGCTTGTCAAGATATATTTCCTTGTTATTTTCGTCACCGCATGATACACTAAGGCAATACAGACATAATATTGGGAGGAATACCTGTAATGCAACCACAATACGAGACCAGCCGTCTTCTCCTCAGCGTAAGCCATCCGGATAAGGCAGCCGGTGTGCTTGAATTTTACGAACGAAACCGAGACTTTCTGGAGCCGTATGAGCCGGTCAAAAGACCCGGGTTTTATTCTCCGGATTTTCAACGGACGAATCTTACATTTGAATATAATTCCTTTGTGAAGGCAAGACATCTGCGCATGTGGATGTATCTCCGGGATCGTACCGACGTTCCCATCGGTACGATCTGTTTCAGCAATTTTCTGCACGGTGCATTTTCAAGCTGTATGCTTGGCTACAAGACCGACAAGGATCATCTGCAACAGGGCTACATGACCGAAGCGCTTTCTTTTCTGATTCCTCTCGTATGCCGCGAATACCGCTTTCACCGGATCGAGGCATATGTCATGCCGGACAACGAACCGTCGATCGCATTGCTCGAGAAGCTCACCTTCCATCGGGAGGGGCTGCTTCATGACTTTGCGCAGATCAACGGCAAATGGGAAAATCATTACATATATACTTATCTTACATGATCTGCCGCTTCTGTTTTCTGTGCTCCCCCCGCCGGCTTTTCTTTCTTCAGCTTCTGCTGACGGCGAAGCTCCTTAAAGAAATCCTTGAGCAGCTTCTGGCAGTCCTCCTCCAGAATCCCGGTTTGCAGCCGGACCTGATGATTGAGCTGCTGCATCTGAAGCAGATTGATAATACTTCCGGCGCATCCCGCTTTCGGATTCATGGCTCCCACGACAACCTCCGGAATCCTCGCCTGAACGATCGCCCCCGCACACATCGGACACGGTTCGAGCGTTACATACATGGTACATTCCTCCAGCCGCCAGTCACCCAGCTTCTTACTCGCCTTGCGGATTGCGCTGATCTCAGCATGTCCCAGTGCCGATTTCTGCTGATTTCTCTTATTATATCCTCTGGCAATGATCTTGCCTTCATATACGATCACACAGCCGATTGGCACATCTCCGGCTTCCCCCGCCTTTTTCGCCTGACGGATCGCCTCTTTCATATATTTTTCCTGTATTTTCTGTTCTTCCATGTTCATCCTCATTCCAATTTAATGATATTGGGGGCAAGGGTATTTTGACCCCGGCGGATTACTCCATTGCATCCGTGAATCTATCAGAATCATACGCTATCCGGACAAAAATGTCATCCTCTTTCGCAAAATCCATGGAACGAAAGTTTATCAAAAGCTATTTTCTGCGGCATCATCTGTCCGCCGGAGCCTGCCCTGCACGCATACAACGATCAGCCCCGATCACCCCTGCGCATGAACAGCGATCAGCCAGTATCCAAATGCGCCGTGTCTGTCCTTCACCTTGGAGAGTGGCTGAAAACGAAGCATCCGGCACTCCTTCGCCCATTTGCTGTTTTCTTCGCTGTAAATGCCCGGCACGCCAACCGCATACTCCTGCCTGCCGATGCACGCAAAGATCAGATGACGATAACAGTAATAGCCCCGCAGAAGAAACGGATTGCCGGCAAGCGACCAGTACGCCACCGGAAGATTTCCGATGTCCTTCAGGTCAATGCGGACGCATTCTCCCATCTCATCAATTTCAAACGGGTACATTTTCGGGAACACGGAAAGCATCCGTTCTCCAAAGTCCTGGCACTCTCTGCGGGAACAGGCTTCCACAGAGGTGGCTTCTGCCGAAGATGCCTCGTCCAGTCCCGTTGCTGCCTGCAAGGCATCGTCCAGAGCATCCTGATGCCGCTGCACAGGTTCTGCCCTTTCGGATTCCTGCCGGCTTCCTGTAGATGCCGCGTCCACCACCTGCTGCCCATTCCCGGCATCCGCCTCAATCTCTCCCCTCCTGCTCTCTTCACGCAGTCTGTTTTCCTCCTGCGGCCGGCTCTCCTCCGATCCGCTCCCGTCATCTGATCTGTTCCCGGCATCCCGGTCGTCCTCTGCCTTCCATCCGTCAGCTTCCTTTTCCGGTGCTGCTCCCGAGACCGTGATATCCTTCCAGGTTGTCGCATAAAACACATTTTCCGGTCCGCTCAGATAAATCCCGTCAATCCGGTCAAACGCATATTCCGAACCTGCCATCCGGTCAACCGGCGTCTCCACCCTTCCGGCAAATCCGCTGCCGTTTCGCGCAAGCTTTCCCGCCGGGATCCGCTGCATGCCACCCTCATTTTGTATAAAAAAGAAAACTGACGGAGATACTGAAACCGTGTCCTGAAGACGTATTGTCACGCGGCATCTCCGGTCATTCCGTTCAATCCTTGCATAGCCTGTGTTTTTTCCTTTTATCCCCTTATCATATCGATAGAGATAGGAAACCATTCTCTGATATCCACTCATATTTCCTCCATTCCGGAATACCCGACGCTAATTGACCGCCGTGCATGCTCCACATCATAATAGTAAATTGTATGTGCCCCCTTTGTCCGTTAGAACGTTATAGTGGACAATTTATCAATAAATTGCTATACTAAAATTTATGTGTATATAGAAAGGAAGGATTACATTATGAGCGAAAACTGTTCCCATGATTGCGGAAGCTGCTCAGCAGATTGCAGCAGCCGTTCCCCACAGAGTATGATCGAACAACCTAATAAAGAAAGCCGGATCGACAAGGTAATCGGCGTTGTCAGCGGTAAGGGCGGTGTCGGAAAGTCCATGATCTCCTCCATGCTTGCCGTAAACCTGCAGCGAAAGGGACATCGCACAGCCATTATGGATGCCGATGTGACCGGTCCATCCATTCCAAAGGCATTCGGCATCACACAGCATGCCGTTGGCACAGATACCGAGATCTTCCCGGTCGAGAGTAAGACCGGCATCCAGACCATGTCCGTCAACCTTCTTCTGGAGGATTCCAATGATCCTGTCATCTGGAGAGGTCCTGTGATCGCCGGCACGGTAAAACAGTTCTGGACTGACGTTGTTTGGAAGGATGTCGACTACATGATCGTCGATATGCCTCCGGGAACCGGTGATGTCCCACTTACCGTATTCCAGTCACTTCCGGTAGACGGTATCGTGATCGTGACATCCCCACAGGAATTAGTTTCTATGATCGTTGGAAAGGCAGTCCGCATGGCAAAGATGATGAACGTGCCAATTCTTGGTATCATCGAGAACATGAGTTATGTGGAATGTCCGGACTGCGGAAAGCACATCAATATTTTCGGTGAAAGTCATGTTGACGAGGTTGCAAAGCAGTATGATCTGCCTGTTCTCGGACGCATCCCTATGACCGCTGAGATTGCTGCCGCAAGTGATGCCGGTAACGTAGAAGGTCTTGAGGGAGACTGGTTCAACGATGCCGTTGCTGCGATCGAGGGATTGAAATAATCCCGCAATCCCGTTACCGGGATTGAATCATTCAAATAATCTGAAAAATGCACCGGAATCAGGATGAACCCGGTGCATTAATTAACGATACTGTTTCTTGATCTCTTTAAAATCACACTTCCCGGACAATGCCGGGATCTCATATGCGTCTGATAAATTTATCGCCGTTCCAGTGCGATACGCGCCATCTGTTCCGCATCCTCCTTTGTATCTGCTGCCGCGAGAAAGCCCGTCGGATGACAGAATCTGGCTGTCGCAATGCCGCTGACCTTCGGAAGCTCCTGCGGATCACAGCCCCACCATTCCTGCGGAAAATCACAGACAAGGCTGCGATCCTCCTTCGACTTCGGAACTCCCTGCACACTATAGCCTCCACGGTTGGACGGATACACCGTAAACTGATAACCACTGCCGATCACATTTCTCTTCCAAGGCACGTAACAAGGCAGGATCAACACCTCACCATCACACTCTTCCATCGCCTTCACAACTACCTCGGAAGCTCTTCTGAGTCCCTGAATGCTCTCGAGGTAATGCATCAGAATCTTCTCCGCAAATGTCTCTGCCTCCCAGAACCTGTCATCATACGAGGCATCGGAATCCCAGCCCGGATTAAACTTCTCCATCAGCTCCGACAGAGTATTCTCTGAGCCTGTGTTATCGGACTCATCTAACGGCTGGATAAACTTCTCATCAAAATCTGCCGCTTCCTCCTCCGTCAGGAAACAGGTACCAAACTCGCGCCAGAGAAGACCGAATGCCGCATACGGCACGCCATTCTCACGGATCTCCTTGTCCTGCTGGTGATGGTCAAATCTGCCTCGTCCAATATCATATACGATCCCGTCAAAATCCTCCGGCACATCAAAGCCTCTCACCACCTGAATGTCCGGATTTATCAGACGAAGAAGCGCCGTGGAAAACAGATCATCCGCATGAAACTTGGCGCCGTGCGTAAATCCATGATCCGGCACAAGACCGGTAACTTCCTTTTCAAACTTAATCATAGTTACAATATCCTCCTGATCTGTTGTCTCACTAACAGCAAAAAGCCCCTGTTTCGAGGCTTTTTACACGATATGAATAAGTATTTATCCTTTTCATATATATTACAGCATTGCTTCCAGAGACTCACGAACCGCCTTAATAAATCCCTCGCTGTTGAGTACCGTCACATCCTTCATGCTTGTGATCAGTGCCAGATCCTTTGTCATCTTTCCGTTCTCGATCGTAGAAAGCGTTGCCTTCTCAAGCTTATCTGCAAACGCCATGAGTTCAGGAATGTTATCCAACTCACCACGCTTACGCAGAGCACCAGTCCATGCAAAGATCGTTGCAACGGAGTTTGTAGATGTTTCCTCGCCCTTCAGATGCTTGTAATAATGTCTCTGAACGGTTCCGTGAGCAGCCTCATACTCATACACACCGGAAGGAGATACCAGTACGGAGGTCATCATTGCCAGAGAGCCGCATGCAGAGGATACCATGTCACTCATGACATCACCATCATAGTTCTTGCAGGCCCAGATAAATCCGCCCTTTGCCTTCATGACACGGGCAACCGCATCATCGATCAGTGTGTAGAAATACTCGATGCCTGCTGCCTCAAACTTCTCCTTGTATTCCTTATCATAGATATCCTGAAAAATATCTTTGAAATTATGGTCATAGATCTTAGAGATCGTATCCTTTGTGGCAAACCACAGATCCTGCTTTGTATCCAGTGCATAGTTGAAGCATGCCTTTGCAAAGCTCGTGATGGACTTGTCTGTATTGTGGATACCCTGAATGATACCGGGACCATCAAACTCCTGAATCGTCTGACGGATCTCTTTGCCGTCTGCACCGGTAAATACTAACTCTGCCTTACCTGCTCCCGGCACCTTGATCTCTGTATTCTTGTAAACATCACCATAGGCATGACGTGCCAGTGTGATCGGCTTCTCCCAGTTCTTCACGCAAGGCTCAATGCCCTTTACCTGGATCGGTGCGCGGAAAACAGTTCCATCCAGTGCTGCACGGATCGTGCCGTTCGGAGACTTCCACATTTCCTTCAGATTATACTCTGTCATGCGGGCAGCGTTAGGTGTGATCGTTGCACACTTCACAGCAACACCATACTTCTTGGTTGCCTCTGCGGAATCGATCGTTACCTGATCGTTCGTCTCATTACGATACTCCAGTCCGAGATCATAATACTCTGTCTTCAGATCAATAAACGGAAGTAAAAGCTCATCCTTGATCATCTTCCAGAGAATCCTGGTCATCTCGTCGCCATCCATCTCCACCAACGGTGTCTTCATCTCGATCTTTGCCATGTCATTATCCTCCAATTTCATTAATATGTTGCTCAAACTTCCCACACAGGAAGAAAATGTACCGATAATATTTCTTATTCCAAAGAAATAAATACAGATTTTTGCCTGAATGTATTTAAATATCCGTAGGCTGTGTCTGAAAATGCTCTTGTCACATTACGGTTTTCGGAAAGTCTAATTGCTTTGCTGTTTCGATGATCGATGAACGCGTCCTGCCGTACTCGCCCCAAGACGGGGATCAAGTGTTTCGTAAGGCGCTTTGCCCCCGCTGGTGCTTATGCCCTGTGCTTTAGGGCATTATGCACCATTGTGTGGGGCAACGCAGCGGGAGCGTGCCGACCGAAATAGTTGACCCCGTCTATGGGGGTCGATCGTTCGGACACGTATCCATCGAACCATTGCAAAGCAAAGACTTTCCGGAAAACCTAGTGATCTGCGATCATTTTCAGACACAGTTTTACGGATTCGGTAAGTAATATAAGCAAAAATCGTATTCTTAACCCGTTTGGAATAAGAAATATTATCGGAACAGGATCGTTCTCCTGTGGGAAGTTTGAGCACGGTCGTGTATACCTGTATGCAATCAAACATTACTCATCTTAACTATACCACAAAAATACATGATGCACAAATGAGATTCTCTCCTTTTCGATTTTCTTTGTGTATTTTCCCGGAAATATTTTTTATTTTCGTGCAGTTTTCCGAAAATGATCCGAAGCGGTTGACACCGCAAGCACACGCCTGCTATACTACGAGCACTTTACAGCATTTCTCTCCGATAAGGAGGGAGTTCTATGAAATATCAATCATCATTCCGGCGGATTTTTCCCGCCATTTTCACGACACTGTCAATCATTGCAGGGCTTCTTTTCGCTCCTGCTGCCACCCGGACCGCTTCTGCCGCCCGTACTTTCATTGTACTGACGCAGTATCAGGCGTCCCTGTCTGCCGGTCAGGAGTTTTATCTTGGTGCCGTTGTCTCAAGCGGCAAACTGCCATCTTTCAAGAGTTCGAATGCAAAAGTCGCATCGGTCAACCGCTACGGTCTTGTCACCGCGAAGCACGCCGGAAGCTGCCGCATCACAGCAAAGGCGGACGGAAGTGAATCGTCCTGCAGAGTCACGGTCGCCCGCACGAAGATTACGCTGAGTACACGCAGTATTTCTATGGAAAACGGTGAGACAAAGCGTCTTCAGGCTTCCACAACAGGAAGTGAGCCGGTCTCCTTCAGTAGCAATAAAAAGAGTGTTGCCGTAGTAGACAGTGATGGTGTGATCACCGCCTGCAAACCGGGTTCTGCCATCATCTCTATCACAGCCGGCAAGACAACAGCCACCTGCCGCGTCACCGTCAAAAAGCCTTCCATTACGTTGAACCATATTTACCGGAAGCTTTTCCGCTGCCAGCAGGTTCAGCTTACCGCCGATGTATCCTCCGGGATCACTCCGACCTGGAAATCCAACCGTTCCAGCGTTGCAACCGTCAGCGATACCGGTCTTGTCTGCGCCCAGAAACATGGCACTGCACTCATTACCGCCAAGGCCGACGGCGTCACCAAAACCTGTGAGATCGAGGTCGAAGCTCCAACCATCAGATTATCTGCATCCTCTCTGACCATGAAAGTGGGCAAAACACGCACACTCGGTTACAAAATATCCAGCGGCAATGCGCCTCTCATCAAATCAAGCAAACCAAATGTGGTACAGGTTGACCAACTCGGTAATCTCACCGCACGAAGCGTCGGAACCGCTGTCATCTCCTTTACGGAGGATGGCACCCGCGAGACCTGCACCGTCAAAGTCAGAAAATAAGTATTTCCAACTGTAAACAATAGAGAGAAATGTTGTAAAGGTTATTTGTTTCTTCACATTTTACTGTTATAATGAAGCCATACATTTTCAGAAAGGTATGGTGCGTTATATGAGTAATGAAAAGAGTATGAAAGACTACGAAAACGAACTGGAACGTTCCTTTCAGGTTCTGCGCGAGGGCGATATCCTCGATGTGACTGTGATCGGTATATCCGACACGGAAGTCACCGTCGACTTGAATTACTACACCGAGGGCATTATCCCAATCGAGGAATGCAGCGATGATCCGTCCTTCTCCATCAAAAAAGATATGGTGATCGGCGACACGATCAAGGCAATGGTTCTGGATCCGGAAAATGCAAGCGGCAACGTAATCCTTTCCATGCGTGAAGCCAACCGTGTTCTTGTCTGGGACGAGCTTAAAGAAGACATGGCAGACGGTACCGTTTTCTCCGTAAAGATCACCGAAGCTGTTCCTGCCGGTGTGACCGGATATGTCAAGGGGATCCGCGCATTTATCCCGGCATCCCAGCTTGCACTGACTTATGTTGAGGATACCGAAGCATATGTCGGCATGACCGTTCAGGCAGTGATCATCACCGTGGAAAAGGATATTCAGAAGCTTGTCCTTTCCGCCAAAATGATCCAACGCGAGCAGGCGATTGTCGAGAAAACACAGCGGATCGGCAGACTGACCACCGGCGATGTTGTAGAAGGGCCTGTTACACGAATGGAATCCTATGGTGTATTTATCGATATCGGAGAGGGACTGACCGGTCTTTGCCATATTTCCCAGATCACCAACAAGTTCATCAAGTCGCCAAAGGAAGAGCTTAAAATGGGACAGGTGGTAAAGGCAAAGATCTTAAAGATCGAGGGCGACCGCATTTCCCTGAGCATCAAGGCTCTGCGCGAGGATGAACCGGACACGGAGGACGAGTCCTACGAAATCCCATCCGAATATGCGGCAGACAGCCCAGAGGATGCGTCCGATACAAGCCCGTTTGCAAAGCTTCTTCAGGGAATCAAGTTGGATTAAAGCGATCCGACGGTTGACAGAAGGTCTGCTTCATTTTAGAATAAATGCATACATCGGCGGCATCCCGGCGCACTGGATCTCCGTCCGAAAAACTCATAAATCACCTGCGCAGACGTGTTTATTCACATGCATTACGATTTATGAGCGATAAAATCACAAAATACAACACATTGTGCGCAGAAAAGAGGTTATCTATGAGCGTAGTTATTTCAGATTCTATAAAGTATATCGGTGTAGATGACACTACCATCGATCTGTTTGAGAGCCAGTATGTTGTCCCGGAGGGCGTTTCCTACAACTCCTATGTGATCCTGGACGAAAAGGTAGCTGTTATGGATACCGTAGATCCACGAGGCATGGAGGAATGGGAGAAGAATCTTCTCTCTGCTCTCGGCGGCAGAACCGTTGACTATCTTGTTGTACAGCATCTTGAGCCGGATCATGCCGGCAGCATTGCCCGTCTTGTTGAGCTGTTCCCAGATGTGACTCTCGTTGGTAATGCAAAAACCTTTACGATGCTTCCACAGTTCTTCGATATCCCATTAGATGGACACAGTCTCACCGTTAAGGAGGGGGATACCCTTTCTCTCGGCGAGCATACACTGACCTTTGTCATGGCACCAATGGTTCACTGGCCGGAGGTAATGGTTACATATGAGTCCAAAGAAAAGATCCTGTTCTCCGCAGACGGCTTCGGTAAGTTCGGTGCTCTCTCTAAGACCGAGGGCGAGGATGACTGGGCATGTGAGGCACGCAGATATTATTTCAATATCGTCGGCAAATATGGTGCTCCTGTCCAGACACTTCTCAAGAAGGCTTCCGCTCTGGACATTGCAATGATCTGTCCTCTTCACGGACCGGTCTTAAAGGATAATCTTGGCTATTATCTGGGGCTTTATAATACATGGTCAAGCTATCAGCCGGAGGATAAGGGAATCCTGATCGCATACGCTTCCATCCACGGCAACACCGGCAAAGCTGCCGAGAAGCTTGCTGAGATCCTTCGCGAGAAAGGAGCAGAAAAGGTTGTTGTCAGCGACCTTGCAAGAGAAGATATGGCTGAGGTAATCGAGGATGCCTTCCGCTATGACCGCATGATCCTGGCTGCTGCCAGCTATGATGCCGGCGTGTTCCCATGTATGCAGGATTTCCTGCACCATCTGCAGAGCAAAGCCTACCAGAACCGTAAGGTTGGCATCGTAGAGAACGGCTCCTGGGCGCCAACCGCTGCACGCACAATGAAGTCTATTCTTGAGACAATGAAGAATATCGAGATCGTTGAGCCTGTTGTCACGATCCGTTCCGTAATGAAGGAAAGTGATCTTCCTGCTATGGAGCAGCTTGCAGACGCAATGACGAAATAGAGTCTTTCTATACACTTAAAAAAGGGCAAAACCAGCGTTTTGCCCTCCAAGAATTGCTTCGCAATTCTCGTTGATATAACACTACGTTACGAGCATTTTCCTATGCCATAAAAAGAACCCCACTCAAAGATTATCAAATCTCTTTGAGTGGGGTTCTCTATTTCATTGACAATATTTACTAAAAACTCGCAAATTCGCTCTTTCAGAGCTTTTCCGCTTATTTCACAACAACTTTTACCTTGCTCTTTTTCTTGTCGGCCTTCAGGGTAACGACTGCATTGCCCTTCTTAACACCCTTTACGGTTACCGTGATCTGTGTTACTTTCGCTTTCTTTGTCTTCGCAGATTTCTTCACAACCTTCACGTTCTTCTTGTTGACAGAAACCTTCACAAGCTTGGCAACAGATGCTGCAGAAGCCTTCTTTGCAGTTGTTACATTCCATTTTACAACTGTCTTCTTGCCCTTCTTAACGGTTACCTTTGTCTTCATAGCCTTAACCTTTGTTACCTTAACCTTGCTCTTAGCCGGTGCTGCACTTGCGGTTGCAGCAGGTGTTGCCGTCTTAGCCGGTGCAGAAGCTGCCGGAGTCTGGCTTGGCACATTGCTTGGGCTCACTGCCGGTGACTGGCTCGGTGCTGCTGATGGAGCCTCACTTGGCACCACGCTTGGTGTCACACTTGGAGTTGGCTCAGGAGTCACTCCAGAATATCTCACATCATAAAGGGAATCTCTTCCCTCCATTGCACGGATCACTGCTGTCAGACCACGAAGCAGCTGCTCCGGCTGATATGACATCAGATCATCATCCACCTTCTTATTCTCTACATCAACAAATACTGCTGCATCATCAAGAACAGTCATACCATTTTTGATGAAGTCTGTGCCGTCTGTCTCGCTGCATGGATTAATCCGAAGCTGTCCCATTGCGGTCATGATCTGCGCAAGTGTCCATACATTGTTTGTCTCTGTGCCGTATCCGCTCCAGCTACCGTCTGCATTCTGGGTGCTCTCCAGGAAATGGATTCCCTTTGCATATGCTTCCTGCACTGCAGTACGGTCACTGCTTGCATCCTCAGGAAGAATGTCATCGGTTGCATATTTGTACAGTGGCTGAAGTGCCATTGCAACAGAATCAACAGAGTTCCACTGAAGTGCCTGTGCAATACTGTCATCCATCTTTGCGGCAATATTATTTACAAGATCATCCTTTGTAATATAATCATCGCCTGCCGGCGGGAAGTAATTTCCGCTGTCCAGTGCCAAAAGCATTGTACTGTCCAGCATATATGCTTCGGAAGATGCCTCATAGGTACTCTTCTGTGCCATCTTCTCGATCAGGTTGTATCCGCCAACATTTCTTGCATCCTTACCCATTGCTGTCACAAACAGAACGATCTTCGCATAAGTAAACTCCGGATATTTGCCCGCGATGACAGCCTCATCCTTTGCCTCACCCTCAACAGTAACAGATCCTGTATCTGCCAGTGATTTAAGCTGACTCTCCACATTGGCGTACATCTTGTCGAAATAATCAGACTTGTAATCTGCACGAAGCAGGGAGAATGCTACATAAAGTGCATCCGGTGTCTCAATACCATAGACGGTCTGACCATCGCCAAATACCTTTTTGAAGATCGTATCTGCCAGAACCTCCTGCTGTGCCTTTGCATTTGCAAGAAGAGATGCTGTCTTATCACTGTCCGGATTCAAAGAAGCATCATCGTCAAATACCTTTGCCTGTACTGCTGTATCTCCGTAATAAGTATAAAGATAGCTGATCTTATCGTTGTCCTGCAGTGTTGTGTTTCCAAGGCTGGCAGGCGCATAGGCACCGTTGATATAAAAGCCCCAGTATTTGCTCCAGTCAGCTGCGTTGGCGATATCGCCGATCTTGTTTAAGTTTGCGCCATATCCGGTATCCTCGATCAGATAATCTGTATAGCCTGCCTTCTGCAGCGCCTGTTCAACCGCTACGTCACCCTTTGTTCCCTTGTCCACCTGTACGGCGATCTTGCCGATATCGACAGTGTGTCCTTCGTCATCCGCGCCCTCAGCTGCCACATAAACGGTAATCTTACCGGTCTGGTCGGCATCTGTCTCGTCTGCTGCCTTTACAGTCACGCCTGCGCCAAATACGGTCGTAAATGCCAGGGCGGCTGCCAAAAGGCTGCTCATCCATTTCTTCTTGATCATTTTGATCCTCCAATCCTGATGCTTTGTCTACAGTGTAATCCCAAATTTCCCTTGTATACGCTCCAGCTTTTGTAAAATGCTGTCCCCGAAAAGGAACATACACAACGCCGCCGTACCGGCATGCGCTGCATCGTAGGGTGCTCCTGTCAGGTATAATGCTTTCAGGGTCTCCCAGCTGATCTGTCCGGATGACGGATCCATCGAATTCGTCATCAGCATCGCCGCAAAGTTCATCACACCTCCATACAGCAGAAACACCACAAAAAACGTAAACACGGTTGTTGTAATGTCATCCACCGGAAGTTTTTTCCTCTGCAGGATACAGCCCGCTGCCATTCCGGCAAGTCCGTAGAAGTACAATCTCCATCCAAAGAAATTCTCTCCCGGGCTTCTCCGAAACAGATAGACCACATAAGCAAGCACCCACGCAGACAGAATGCAAAGAACCGGTCCCATTACCACACGGAACCTGCGTCCCTTCTCCAGAGAAAGCCGTCTGGCAAGCGTTTCTCCCGTTCGTCTGCGTTCTATTTTATTGAAAGCCATGCCGGACAAATATCCGGCCATCCCCCAGGCAGCCATCTGCCAAGGAGTCCATGGCCCCTGACCATCAAAAAAATTACACACCAGCCGGCTCATTGCACCAATCAGAAAGCCCGCCTCCGGACCAAGGCCAATGCCACAGATCACCACCATCGTGGTTCCGGCATGTAACGGTATCGTATGTGCGCAGATCTCATTCATCACCACGCACAATGCGGTGAGAGTCGACAACAGCACAACTTCTCTCGCCTGCGGTTTGCGCCGTTCATACTGTCCAAAAAACAGGACAAGTATCAGAAGCACAACGCCAAATCCCATCAAAAGATAATATCTGCCGCGCAGCAAAACCGTCGACACAAACAGTAATGCCACAACCGACATCAGCAGCAAAATGCCGCTTGTCACACGGTGCCTGGACCGCTGCCGCAAATATTCCTCCCAGTCAAACTGACGTCCGGAGATTTGTCCTGACTGTTTCATCCGGCACACCCCGCTTCCTGCAGAGCCCGGACGATATCCTCCGCCAGCAGACAATCCCCACAGACGCCCCGGCTCATCCGCTGTGCCGCCGTCGTATAGAAAACATTTTCTCTGAAAAATGCTCTCGTCTCCCCTTCACTGATCAGCTGCCCGTCAAACAACAGACCGCACTGATCCGCATAGCGCGCACAAAATTCCATATCGTGCGATACAAGCACAACGGTTTTCCCTTTGCTGCACAGATCCTTCAAAAACTCTGCAAGCTTTTCCTTAAATGCACCATCAAGTCCCTTTGTCGGCTCATCAAGTAACAGAATATCCGGTTCTGTAAGAAGCAGTTTTCCAAGCGCAAGCCGCTGCTGCTGCCCGCCGCTTAAGTCCATCGGATTCTGCTCCCGCTGCGCAGTAAGCTCCAGATAAGAAAGCATTTCCCCGACTCTCTGCGTCCTGTCCGCTTCCTTCAAGCCTGCCCCTCCGTTTTCCGGAAGAAGCATCGCCATCAGCTCCTCGGCAGCCGTCAGCTCCGTAAAAAGGCTCTTCGGATTCTGTGCCAGAAAACGAATCTTGCCCGCCGCCTTCACCTTGCCGCGCCGAGGCTTGCAGATCCCCATGATCGCTTTTAATGCCGTTGATTTGCCGGAGCCGTTGCCCCCCACCACCGCATAGAGCATCCCCTTCGGAACACGCATGGTAAAATCCTCCAGCACACGCTGATCCTTCTGATAACCGAAGCAGAGCCTGTCCACAAAAAGTGCCGTTTCTGACACGGCACGCTTCGCCGTATGGCAGGGATGCCTGTCGGATACCGCAGACTTGATGGGATCACCGGGCTGTCCTGTTTTACGGACATGATCAGCCAGCCAGCTCTTTCCCTGCCGGATACTGACCGGAGAGCTCGCCTCGTCCCTGTAATGGCATGCCTTCCATACCCGGACCGCCACCGGCATTGCAGAAGCAATCGGAAGTGCTTCGTTATGATCCCTCTCATACGCTTCGAGCTTCGCCGCACACTGCCCCGGCACCGCGTCCGCCACCAGATGCCCCTGATGCATAATCAGCACCCGGTCTGCCATCGGAACGACCTCCTCCAGCCGCTGCTCCGACAAAAGCACAGCCGTTCCCTGATCGCGGTTCAACCGCCGCAGCGTATCCAGAAATCTTCCGGTGCCGATCGGATCAAGCTGCGCCGTCGGCTCATCAAGCAGAAGCACATCCGGCTGCATGATCACCACAGAGGCAAGATTTAACAACTGCTTCTGTCCACCCGAAAGCTCGGAGACCGGTCTGCGAAACCACGACTCCATCCCGAAATACTGGGCGATCTCTGCCGTCCGCCGCCGGATCTGCTCTCCCGGCACGCCGAGATTCTCCAGTCCAAAGGCAAGCTCATGCCACACCTTATCTGTCACAAGCTGTGTATCCGGATTCTGTCCGACAAAGCCGATCCGTGCCGCGCTCTCCCGGTCATCCATCGTCTCCAGGTCACTCCCCCGGTAATACAGCTTACCCGAGCCCGTTCCAAATGGGATCTGATTCTTTTTGAAGTGACGCAGAAGCGTTGTCTTGCCGCAGCCCGACTGTCCGCAGAGCACGACAAACTCCGCCTCTCCAATGGAAAAACTGATATCCTCGATCGCATTGTCCGTCTGTCTCGGATAACAGAACGACACATGCTCACAGGATAAAACTGCTTTTTGTTCCATTATGCGTCTCCTTTCTCACCGTCTCCCATCTGTCCCATATTTCGTACAGACATCAAAAAGTAACTGTCATAGGCCACCGGCGCAAGCATGCCGGCCGCTGCCGTGACCAGTGCTGCAACAGACCAGCCGGACAATGCCTTCTGCCAGATCTCCGGGAAATAATATGCCTTAAAATCTCCTCGAAACCGGCAAATATATACACCGGCAAACATAACCACAAAATAGATACACCAGACCAGATCCTCCCGGTGAAACGAAAACAAATGAAACCACGTTCTCGATCCGGTTCGGTATCCTCTTGACTCCATCGATACGGACACCTCGATCGAATCCTCTAACGACCATGAGATCAGCATCGAAAGCTCTCTCAAAAAGCTTCGCATCCGCTGCATCTTCGATGCCTCTCCACCCGCGCAGCCAAGACCGATCTGCGCCTCATGTATCTGCCGGTAACGATCTCTCATATCCGGAATGGAGCGAAAGATCATCATCAGCATCAGACCGATCGTCGGGATCGTCTTGCCGGTAATGTACAACACCTTCTCGCTGTCAAGCAGGCAGGCAGCCACCCCACACCATAGCAGCAGTGCAAACAGCATGAGCGTCATCATGATCCCGTAATAGACGGACTCCCATGTCACTGCCATTCCATTCATATAGAAAAGCGGTGTCACGCCCCGATGCGAAAACAGCGGAAGGATCACCGCTGAAAAAACAAGCATTATCCCTGCCGGAATCCATAATTGCAACCAGCGTATGATCCCCGCCAGCGCCACATAGCATACAGAGGCGCCGACAAAGGAGACAACGATCGCAGCCGGGTGTCTTACGATCATTGTCCAGATCATGCATGCCAATAGATAGACCAGAATAACTGCCGGATGTCTCTTTGCAAACTCCGATTCCTTTTTCATATCATACTCCAATCCGCTGTCATACAGCATGCCACTTGTCTGTTTTCACCACAGGCTGCTTTCCTTGTGAGCAGCAGATCAGGAGGTCTTCCCATCACATGTATACCGCCAGCTGATCACATCCCCCTCCGATATCTTATAGGCAGATGCACCCCGGTTGGGTGCGGTGCCGTTGACCTTATAGATCCAGCCACTCATATCACCCGCCTGCTTCTCATAAAGATGTGCTATTCCTTTAATATAGTAGCTTTTATATAATGGCGTATATTCCGCGTCCACGGCGATCCCTTTCGCCTTGCACGCCTTCGCCAGTACATCGTACACCGTGGCCCCCTTCTCCATCTGTACCGTCACCTTCGCAAGAATCTCGCCATCGTCCGGAATATATTTCCAAATGCTTTCCTGTGCCTGCTTCTTATTCTTCACCAGACTGTCACAGCGGATCTCGATCGTACAGCTGATCTTCTCTGCCTCCGGTGTCGTGGTCACTGTACTTCCTCCCGGCTTTGCAGTTGCCATCGAACTACTCTGCGATTGTCCCGGCGTTGCTGGCGTTCCATTCTGTCCGGAGGATGCCTGATCTCCATTTCCGCCACCGGATGACGCATCCGCCGCGTCGCTCTGCCCCGGTGTCTGACCCGCCGTTGCATTTTGTCCGGAAGTCCCTGCCGTCGCCGACGGATTCCCGGAGCTGTTTTTGTCGGAATGCTTTCCGGAGGTGGAACTTTTCCCCTTCTTGTCCGAAGACTTTCCGGACGTATTCTTCTTTGACGAAGGCTCTCCTGATGACGTGTCCGCTTTTGCGGACAGCGTATTGTCATCTGTGTTCTTACCTGACTTTTCTTTTCCATCAGAAGCCTTCTGATCCGCCTTCCCACCATGTGCGGTCGATACAGGCTGATTCGTCAATTCCGGTTGCTGCGTCTCCCCACTTTCTTCCTTATACATAGAAGAAAGTTCATCATCCCCCGTCAGATCCTTCCGGACCAGCTTCTGTTCCTGCCGGTAGGAATCCACCGACTGAAAATGCGTCTGACGTATTCCAAGTACCACTGCGAATACCACAAGCAATGCTACCACAATATATTTCCATCTTCTCTGTCTCATCTTATTCTCTTTCTTAATATTATAAAAAGGCAAAACCAGCGTTTTGCCCTCCAAGAATTGCTTCGCAATTCTCGTTGACATAACACTACTACGTTACGAGCATTTTCCTATACCATAAAAAAGCCTCTGTACATTCGGCTGTACAGAGACTTCATATTCTGAAAAAATTCAACACAAAAGAAACGTTTCCGTGTCCGCTCCCTCCCACCGAGGGCTGCTTTCATCAAAACGCCATATGTCTGTCTCTGTCCAGCAGGTCTCCTGGCTCGAAATCATCTTCCTCTCTCCCTTCCCATACCGCCTGACGCAGTACAGTGGTTCCGGATCTTGCTCCGGCGAAAGAGTCATCCTTCTTACAGTAGCGGGGGCTGCTGCAGCATCTCACTGCATTCCCTTTTCAATCTATCCCGTATCACCTGCTGCGGCGCAGGCACACTGATAAATCACTGAACAAAGCAAAGCATACCACGCAGTTATCTATCTGTCAATCTCTCATATATTTTTCATTTTTTAAAGCATCTTTCACGCATTTCATGCAGCTTCCTATTATTAAAAATTATTGGAAGAAGTCATCCAGATTGCCATCCATCTTCACATTATTTTTCTTTTTGCTTTCTGTCCCGGCAGGCTTCTTTGTCGCCTGTACCTTTTGTGGGACACTTGTCGGTGCAGCGGTCGCAACCGGTGCCTTTGTCGCTTTCGTGCTTTTCCTATTCTTCTTTTTCTTTGGTGTCGCCGTTTTCTTCGGCTTCTTAGATGCCTCCGGACGTATGATACATCGCAAACTGCAACAATTCCGGTGCAATTTCCCAGATTGCAAACTCTTCACAGGACGCACACCCAGGCATCTCTTGTAGCAATAACACAAACGAACAGGTCTGTGGATTGAAAATTTCTGCAATCGGAGGTCTTGCCGGCTGGATCATAACCGATTATGATAACGCCCCCGCATCCACCGTTGCCAACACGATCTATAACAGTTATAACACCGGCAGTCTGACCACCTTATCCTCTGCCGATGCCGGTGGACTGATCGGTCATTGTTTGAATCAATTCACCATGGAAAACTGCTACAATTCCGGCTCCGTTTCTCACGACAAGGAAAACGGCAACACCTCCACCGACATTGAGTTTCCAAACAGCAACACCAGCCAGAAAACACGTCCCATCTTTACCGGTGGTCTGATCGGTCATAACAGCAGTTCTTCCTCTGCAAATGTCCATTACTGTTATAATGCAGCTGACATTGATGCTTTATCAAATACATGGCAATATGATTATTTCTCCGGGGATCCCAATCCATCACTGATCCCGCTTGACACTTCCAAATGTTATCAGATCTCAAAGCAGCAGCTGACCGCTTCTCCAAACACAGCAGACATCACCGCCATCGATGCAGACGATGATCTGTACAGTAACCATGCCAGCCTCACCGACTGCCTCAACCGCTGGGTCGAAAACGAAAACAAAGAGTCCCGTGCCGGCTATGCTCCGATTCATAACATCATGACTGCCGACTTCTGTGGTTAGACCTCTGACGGCACGGACTCTCCTTCCTTAAACTCCAATATATCAGAATTGCCACGACTTACCCACATTCCGGCATCACCCGTTCCACTGGCTACCGCCACAACAGATCCTACGCTGATTCCATCAGAAGTACCGGCACCACCTGCAACCACCACTCCTGAAATCTCCACGACACCCAATGTGCCTGCTTCCTCCACACCGGAGAGCTTGACAACTCCAAATGTGTCTGTTTCTTCCACACCGGCTGCTACTGTGCCGGTCTCCAATCCCAACGACGCACCGGTCTCCCGTTCATTGACCCTGCGTGCCGGCGCATCCCGAAACGGCGGCATTCTCTTAAGCTGGAGCTGCGACCCGGATCAGGAAAGCTTCGTCGTATACCGCCGCCTGAAAAACAAACCGGACTTTTCTCTGGTAACCGCCTTAAATACAGGCACCAAGGGCTTCACCCAGAAGCTGTCCGGAAACACACAGGCAAAGTACACCTTTACGGACAAGAAAGCAAAACCAAACAAAACTTATTATTACAAAATACTTTCCTATACCAAAAATGGGACAGTCACATCTTCCACCTCCGTCAAAGCCGTCTCCCGTCTGCGTGCGCCAACCATCACCGTACGTCAGAAAAAGACCGCCCCGGGCGTACAGTTTTTGCAGATCAGGCTGAGCAAATATCAGGGACGCTACGCCGGTATTTATATCCGCAAAAACAACGGAAAATATGTCTACATCCGCATGAAAAACAATAAAATCTCACCACGCCGGAAAACCTTCAACTTCCGCCATTCCATGCGAAATGTCACACTCTCGGTGCGCGTGAGAACCTACCAGACAAAGAAACGCAAAAAGGGAAGCTTTTATTCCAAAGTGAAAAAGGTACGGATCCGATGATCCGTACCTTTTGGTAAATTGTGGACGTATTATTTGCTACGCACAAGACATCTCTTCTTAAAAAATGCGATGCCATAGCACACAATCTGATCATAATCATCTTCATACTCTCTGGCATACATTTTCTCATCCATCTGACAAAGTGCCTCATCACATTTGCGCTCCATGGACTGCAGCGAATCCGCATATTTCGCTTCAAACACAGCCACTCTGCCGTTCATCGGATCGCTAACCACAACATCACTTCTTCCCTCGCCATGTTCCCTGTTTGACTCCACAGCATATCCAGCCCCCGCAAAGATTCCCGCCAGAAAAGCATGATAAAAGTCCTCCCTGTAATCGTGATAACTGATCGTTTTGCGCAAAAGTTTATTCATCTCCTCCGCAACCTTTTCACTATCCTCATTCCATACCGCGTCAAAGAGCTCTCTGCGGCTCCACTGCTTCGTGCTGTCATCAAACCACTGTATCACTGTTGTTTCAAATATTTCCTTAATCTCCGCATTCGGAATGACAAGCACCGTCATTCCTTCCGGCACTGCATCCGTCAGCTCTTCCTCCCTTACTCTGGTCAAATACCCCGTCAGATACAAAACACTCCAAAGATTATCTTCGGATGAATGCAGATAATCATAAGTAAGATCCTCATCAATACGCTGCACAATATAACCACCTGCCAGCAATGTCTCAAGCTTTTTCGTAATCGTGCTTCCCGCATGATCAATAAAGGAACGAATTATGGCATTATCACTTGTATTCTTCCAATAACCACATGGCTCCGCCTGCGGGTTTCTTTGCAGATCATGCAAATAATTCATTACATCCCACGGGCAATATACATCAAAATCTCCAAAATGATATCCATCATACCAGTTCTTTATCTTATCCGCATACTCCTGCGCGTCCAGATCTCTCAGAATATATGCCATATCCTCCTGTGTAAATCCAAAATATTCATTTAATCTGGAATCTGTAATCGTATCCGACACAAAATTATTCGTTCCGCTAAATATACTTTCCTTCGCTATCTTCAGACATCCTGTAATCACGGCAAACTGCAGTGCCGAATTATCCTTTAATGCCTGCATGATCCCCTTGATCACATCCAGCATTTCCTGATAATATCCGTGACTGTTTGCTTTGGCAATCGGCACATCATATTCATCCATCAACAAAATGACCTTTTTGTTGTAGTGCTGCCTCATCGCACCGATCAGCAGTACCAGACTGTCCTTCATATCTTTAACGGTTGCTTCACCCTCCGCAATCCGTTTGATCGTCCGTTTATCATAATCATTCACGCGATCACTGTCAAGCAAATATAAATGATTCCTGAACAACTCGGAGATCACCAGAGAAAGCATATCATAAGCCCCCTGGAAATCCAGACCATCTACCCGGCGAAACGACACAAAAATGGTCGGCCAATGATTCATCCACCGATCACAGAGTTCCGTATACCTAGTAATTTCCAATCCCTCAAATAAATTCCTACTCTGCCTGCGAATATCAAAAAAGCTTTCCAACATACTCATGCCCAGCGTCTTACCAAAGCGCCTCGGGCGTGTGATCAAAGATACTTTCACCGACTCGCTTCTCAAAATCTCCGCAATCAATCCACTTTTATCCACATAATAAAAATGATTCCCACGTATTTCTTCAAAATCTGAGATTCCAATTGGAATATTCTTTTCGAGCATATATATCCACCTCTACGTTCCCCTTACATAGAACCTGTTGCCATGAGATCATAATAAATAATCAGCCTTACGTCCATTATGACAGTTCCTGCTCAACCGCTTTCAATTCTTTCTCGGAATAATTCATAGAAAGAATCATTTCTCTGGATAATCCACTTCCCAGCATTTTGCGAATTGCATTCTTCCTTTCCTCTTCACGTACTATTTCTTCACGTTCTTCAGCATAATCTTTCGCATAATCCTCTACCGTTTTGCACATTTCTCCAAAACCTCCTTCTGTCTCTTTGAAATACTTTACTGCTTTGCTTAATTCCGGGAATTTTGTCTCTTCAAACACATCTTTTCGCAAAAACAGTTGTAGCAGCTCAGATTTATCCGAGCCATCTCTGACCACTGTATTGACAAAATAGATATCCTCCCCGTCATCTACAGGAACAAATCCTTCTCTTGTTTCCATGCAACGCTTCACATGCGTGAGCATCTGTCCTCTGTCCGAAAGACCACTTAAAATCTAGTATTGTTATTTTATATCATACCATCATCCGTCCTGCAAATCAACGCCGGCTCTTTCTTGTTTTATTTTAAGCAAAGATTATCATGCTTCCATGAGAACTTCAATACGATCCAGATAATTGCCGTGTCACAACATGCATTATTGCGAAATTGCCATGTATATAACGACAGATTCCAAAGTGAAAACGGCAGAACAGCTTGTCTACAGAGGGTATTGGGGTAATCTTTTTCAGCTTATTCCGACATTAAATGCTTAATTTTTCCCGAAATATCCGTGACATTTTCTACGACATAATAAGATCCATATTGGTTACGACTAATAAAGCAAACGAGGACAACTCTTTAAGCCGCCCTCATTCGACAAAACAAATTATAAACTATCTTCTACAAGCTCTGCACTTAAAGTGTTGGTTTCATACACTCAAGAACCTCCTTGAGAAACATCAAATAACGTCTTCTCTCCTGCGATAATTTCGGTACCTGCTCATCTGCCTTTAGCAATTGATCGATTTCATCACAGCATATCAATATTTTCTCTATAAATGCACATCGAACTGCAGGAAAAAGCGTATTTATCATCGACAAATCAAACAGCGCCCTGTGTCTCGTTTTTCTTCGAACGCATGCAGCTACACTATCTATCCCCTTATTTAGATAGAAATCATAAATTTCCTTTATCGTTGACGAAACTTCTGGCGAATGAATCGTCCTGCTTTCATCCTTGACAGCCAGTCGTGCTTCCACCACAAACTGGTCACACACACTCTTATCTATCATTTTCAACATTTTCCAGCTCCTCCTGTGTAACATGATCCTACTCCGCTGCATCTATGCTCAGATCGTCAATTGCAATATTACCGATTTCAAGTTCCAGCTCGTTGAGTTCCTGTCCCAGACTATCTTTCCGTTTCTTCAAGTTATCTAAGAATGCATCCACCACTCCTTGTTTCAGCATCTCAGTCAGGATTTTCTGCAGAATCTTTACCTCATGCAAAGCTATTTATGGATGTTCCCATGAAACCATCCCTTTGCTTGAACATTACGCCTCAAAATTTTCTAGATCTACTGTATTTTCATGCTATTAATTTATTTACAGTTACGTGCAATGCAGATGTCCAAATATTCTGAAAGAGAATTACACAATGGTGCTTTCTTTTCATACTGAATACTAAAAACTCTTCCTTGCTCATCAACAGCAGTTATGAGACCATCTATAGCTTGATTTTCCAGCACAAAACAACCTGCAGGAAATGTTGAATTAAACTTGCGTTCTTGTTTTGTGACTTCAACAACATTTAAATAGTCGTCCACATTAAGTCCTGTCCATTCTGTTCCATAAAAACTTATAGCACCATACGCTTTCACATAATCAATGAATTCTTCCGGAAACACTAACCCCAATTCCTTTTGAGCTTCTTTTAACTGACTAGTCGTGCATCCCGTCGCATGGTAAAGTTTATCTATTTTCTTTATTTTATCAACAAGTCCTTTCATTATTAATTACCTCCTTCATTCGCTCTTGCTTCCCAATGTTCACTTCTTTCTCCAGCAAATACTTGTCTATCTATTTCAGATTCTTTTGTTTTGTCATGAAGTACAGTGTCATTGCCCTTTCCTCTATGTTCTTCTGGGGTAAGTTCCGCCAGAGGACTATCCGCATGCTGCCCAATATGATGAAGTTCAATAACCTTTCCATCTTTATTTATTGGTGATAAGCCTTGCTCTGCACGTTCTTTGTTAGTACGTCCCATAGCGTCCTTTTGTTCCCAATTAATATCACTGCGAATTAAACATTTCTTCCCATTGATTTCAGCCTCTTGCAAACCAGCATCTCTATATATTTCATATTCCCTCATTGAACTAATCGCATCAATTATCTCATCTGACCACCCTGTTTCTTCCTTTATTCTTTTCTTTTGCTCATCCGTAATACCTTCTTTAGTATCCCTTACTTCATCGGATTCATTAATTTCGGAAGAATTGTCCGTTTCTCCCATCGCTCTCCTATCATCCATTTTCTCTCTTAATTGTTCTGGAGTCAAATTCTTTATGTCATCAATTTTTTCCTTCACTGCATCTCCAGCATTTTTTATATTCTCTATCTGGTTTTTTGCAACTTCAGAAACCTCTTTTGCTGTTTCGACTCCTTTTTGAGCAACTTCCGTTGCCACTTCCACACTTTTCTTTGCCACCTCTACTGCTACCTCACCTACTTTTTCAGCACCAGCAGCAATTGCTTCTAAAACAGCCATTACATCACCCCTCCTTTAGGTAACTTAAAACTTTATCTGCAAAATTAGTATTCTTTACAAGACAAAAATCATTTATTGCATTAGTAATATTTAGTTCATCCATGAATTCCTCAACAAGAAGACCTGCAACTGTTTCAATAGCCTTCTTCGATGATTTCTTTGCATAAAATCTTTCGAATTCTTTTTGCAATTTCTCCAGTTTTTTTTCTGTAGGAAATTGTATAATATTTTCAATGAATTTTACTAAATCATCACTTGGTAATTTCTTATTACTAAACACGCCTGAAATTAGCAGAGACACCACCTTATTAGAGATTGATTGCATTATACACTTCTTCTTATCAACTCCAGGAATCATTGTAATAGCCTTTACAACTGCAGAATGAAGTAACTTCTCATATGCTTCTTCCAATCCATCATATATAGCTATAGCCTTCTCTGTTGGCATAAACATCAAACTTACAAGAGTTTTAACAGACCATATAAATATTTCTTCTGACAGTTGATTCTCTACAATGCTTTGATTAATTTGTAGCATCTTCTCGTTAATGTCCTTGTTGTATAAATTAATATCTGTTATCTGGTCAGTGCCAACTTCGTCAATCTTAACAATAACAGGTTGAACCATTCCTTCTTTATGACATAACGCATATCCTGTCTTACTATTTCCCAAATAAATCGCATCCTCGGGATATATTCCTATAGTATTCGCAATAATCTCTTGGTCATCCTTTGCAATGATTCGATGTATGATCTTATTTGATGAATTCTTTATAACATCTGACGCAAGTTTGCTTGGTATTTGCTCTGCAACAATTACTCCCTGTCCATATGACCGCATCTCTGCAAGCATATTTGTAAAATGCTCTACCGCTTTTCCCTTAGGATTACCTAAATCTTCATTACTTTCTGTAGATGTATTCTTTAATAATCTATGTGCTTCTTCAATAACCAATAAATGCTGTAGTCCTTTTACACTGCTAATTTCTTTCTGTACTTGACGATACTCATTTACATAAATTATTAATAATCCTAAGGCAAATGCTTTGTCTGAATCATCCGCCACCCCCTCAAGTTCTAATATAGAATTGTTTTCTAACAATTTTCCCATATCAATCATGTCATGCGTATTAAACATATATCCTTTAGAACCGACACAAAGGCTATCTATTCTCGCTTTTATTGCACTGCGAATATTTCCTTTTACTTCTCCTTCATATGTCATCTCATTTTCAATATAATAATCAATTTCATCCTTTAAATCCTGCATAGTAGGAAATACATATTTATGGGCCAGTCTATTATAATACTCTTTCATTTTGCTTTCTTCAAATAATCCTTGTTGACTTTTTGAATTAACAAGACATGGATGAAATCCAAGTGTTAAATTCCAACCTCGTTTACTGTAAATATTATATATGCACTTTTCCAATATATATGGCATTGGTCCATAAAAAGCAAAAGAAGCACTAAATAGATCTTTTAGTAAATCAATATGCTGTTGCGGACTAATACCAGGTAATATATAAAATGGATTTATTTTTAAACAGTTAATCTCTGGACGACCTAATGTATAAACATCCGTTTTACTTTGAATATTACGATATTCCTTTTTTGCTGGTTCTATAACCAAAAACGGCTTATCTACCGACTCAAGAATCTTCTTTACAGTATTGGTCTTTCCACTTCCCGTAATGCCACATACGAAGGTATGCTTATTAAGATCATGTTCACTTAACCCAAATGGCATATTTTTAAGTGATCTTTCATATTCACATACATATCCAATTTCTTTTTCATCATTCTGCAAATCATAATTCATAGAATAATTTTTAGATTCCTTAATTTCAAAACCAACGGTGTTATCTGTTGGGATTGTACAAATACCACATATTTCCTCAGATGTCACCAAACTGCATAACGGGCTCTGATCTTTATTGTCAAAAAATCCTTTCGGAATCATCAGCTGTTGGTTATGTATTTTATCTGTCGGCAAATTACTTCCCACACAAGTGTCTTTATACGAAAATACTACCGGGGGAAGAACTCCTGGTACACTTGATGCAATCTCACTATACAAACTGCCTTGAATAATATCACTAGCAATCTTGCTATCAGACGAATATGTAACTATTGATTCCCACATTCCAATATTTCTTCCAGTCTTTAATCGTTCAGTCATTGATTCAGCCATCTTCATCAACTCAAGTGCAAAACCATTTTGAATATCGCCTGAAATAGATTCACTATTATTGATTGTTTTTGTTACCGCATCGCTGTATCCCTCAGAAATACTATGTGTGGTTCCTTTCGATTTGTTTCTACTAAAATTCAGCTGTTGTCCTACTACTAAACCAACCAATCCGCCGCCTACCATTCCAAGAGCATTGCCTATAATCGGAACAGGCGTTCCAACCATAGCCCCTAACTTTGCCCCTAGTAACATCCCTGGAACAGTTCCTGAAAGATTAAAACCGCCACTTTTATTCTTATTCTCCCCATTAGACTCACTATAAGTATCTGTATAAGTATTTCCTTCAGAATTGCCTTTTTGCAAAGAGATGGTTCTTTTGGATATTGCAAAACACTCATCCTGAATTTTGATTGCCTGATCAATCTTTTTCTGAATGCTGTACTCATCCACTGGCTTGCATAGAACCATTATTGTATAATTCTGTCCATTTAGACTTCGCATTAAAGAAGATAAATCTTTATTTTCAAGCTGACCGTCTACTTTTGGAGTTGGTACTCCACATATACATCCAACATATCTATCTTTATCCTTGGCGCCTTCCTTTTCATTAACCTTAGAATTAATAAATCTATGTGTATATGGTTCAATCTTAACTCCTGGAAATAATCCCTCTAAAATAGTCTTAATTGTTATGTCATTGGATTGTGGATCCACGCCAAGTACAAGTGAAGTCTTTCCGTTATTACTTACAATTCCATAGCATACCACTTGCTTGATGGAATACACAGTAATAAACATTTTTTTCATTTTTTCATAAAAATATTCCATTTTGTTTTCAACGTTATGTATTGTACATTGACATATTTCATAAAAGGTAAAATCATTCAATAAATCCAATGAATTTTCTTGTGGCATTGCAATAGCCTCTTCATCACTTACACCATAAGACGGATAAAAATTTGCAATGAAATCCGATGTCGACTTTCCAAGTTTCTCTGTATCTTTTTGAAATACTTGTAATTTCTTTTCTTCCATTACTGCAAGTTCTGACATTTATCACATCAACTCCTTTTCTAATTCCACAACACGTTCATCATAATACTCTTGAACTGTATTTAGCCATTCCATCATAGTTTTTGTAACATCATTTAGATACCTCTGTACTAATTTACTAATATCCTGTTTGTCTTGTCCAAGTCTCTCCTCAGGAACAGCCAACATTACTCCAGCAACAACAACTGCGATATCTATCGGAATTAAACTTTTTGTTGGAAAACAAATTACTCCCCCAACAATAACAATTGCTCCGGCAGCAATCCATTTATTTATTTCTTTTTTACTCGATTCATAATTAATATCTTTAGGAACATCAAACAAAAATTTTGTATTTAGATCTTTCAAGATATTTCTCTCATAAAATGCCGCTTTATTTTGCGCTGTTTGAAAAAAAGGCTTGGCTAATGTGTGCTCCATCATTGTATTGTATACACTAGAAATAATCATTTTACTTTCAGGTGTAAATTTTTTAACTGTTATGTTTACGACCCTTTCAATCACCTTTTTATCAGACATTCCATTTTGAATAAACTTCTGTGACTCCTTATAGATACCTTCGCTGATTTTGTTAATATATTTCTCAACTTTTGCCTTTTCATCACTGTTCAACATAATTGTTTAATTCTCCTCTCAATTCAACAATTTGGTCTAATTCATTTTCAACAATTTCAATATTTTTCTGTAATTTTTCAACATTCTTTTGTCTCTGTTCATTGCTATCCTTATCTTTCAGCAATTTTTCATATTCTGATTCCAACTCTTTTTTATGTTCAGTTAATTTTTCGTTATAAGTTTCACAACTCTTAGCAACATAATTAACAACATTGTCTACCATTGTAGGAATAATATCTTCTTTTAATCTATCATGAATACTTTTTGCTATCAATCTCACATGTTCCTGAAGATGATGATATGGAACCTTTTCTGCTGTTTTAAATGTAAGTCCATTTTCGACCGAATCATATCCGGTGGTCTTTTCTTTGGCATTAAGATCAATTTCATCAAAATCCGTTTCCGTAAAATTAGGTGTATATGCTTCAGCTGGAATATTGGATGGATCACTTGTATACTGAATTAACTTTTCATTACACTCCGTAATAACTCTCTCTGCTATTTCCCTTCGAAACTCCTTGGTATCATCAATCGCATCCAACGTTACCTTTTTCATTCTTCCAAATGTTGTTTCATCAATTTGGTTCTCCGGGAATTTTCGAAAATTATCAATTTTTTTTTCATAATCATTTTGCTTTTTTTTAGCTTCAGCCGTAATTATACCTTCGCTATTTATGTTATCTGTATATCTATTATATATCTCCATAATTCCCTGATTTATCTTTGCATACACCTCAGATATTTCATTTTTCTTTTGTTCAATTCTATCTTCCAAAGCAATGGGATCATCAATATTTTCTTGTGCAACCTTAAGGGCATCGGAAAACACGCCTTTATATCGAGTATATTCCTTCTCTAAGTTTTCCAAAAGATCCATCAATTGTAAGTAATTTGCTACTCGTGCAAATTTTTCTAATGCCGCATGCACATCTCTAAAGTTAGATTTTTCTTCCATCCTATCTTCAAATTTAGTAATGTCCCCTTTTGACTTCAGCCAACATGTGCTAGCTGGTGCAAAATCATTTTGAGCCCTATCCAATTCGTCAAAAAATACGTCAATTTTTTCTTCTGTGCCTAGTTCATTACATTTATTTAAAAAAAGTTGCATTTTGCTATCGACACAAATTATTTTTTCTTCTCTAATATCGTGTCGATACATTTCAATTGCCTGTTCTTTTAAGCTTGCGAATTCAGCCCCCTGCAGATTAGCTTTTCCCGTAAGCACTAAAAATAAAGAGTCTTTCCTTCTATCAGTGCAATTATTTCTCAAAAAATTCATAAACGAAGAAGATTCTAACGCTTGTCCGCTTAATGATTTCACAAAAATAATAGCATTTGCATGTAAAATATAATCTTCAGCTATTTTACCAACATTACCACCAGCTCCAACACCCGGACTATCAATGATAGTAATTCCCTGCATTTCTTCTGGCAAAGGATACGTTATTTCCATTTCAGTAATAATTTTTCTCCATGAAGCTGCATTTTCTCTTACATACTCACGAATCAGATTATTGTATTCATCAATATTCATATTGAAGATATTGTCTTTTGCTTCATCTTCAAGAAAGGATGTCATAATATTGTTAGGGATTTTCCTTCCACAATACTTAATCAATAATTCATTATTAATCGTAGTAATAGGAATGTTACGATATTTATCTGAAATTGCTGCATGATCTTTAAGAAACTCTCTAATTTCATCGTAGCCATCTACTTTTGTTTTTCCTCCACCAGCCGTATTTGCAATTAATTCAAACTTATCTCCTCTGCGAATTTTGATAATGGCACTCGTACACTGTCTAACATCCATAGGCACAACTTCTTTTCCGAGATACGCATTAATAAATGTGGATTTTCCACTCTTTGCTTCGCCTAAAATCATTAAATTAAATATCTCATCTCTTATTTTTTGGGCTTGTTCAGAAATACTCTCATCTAGCTTTTTGTCGGTCAAGTTACATGTCCTAACATATTCATCATAAAGGGCTAATACCTGTGCTTTGTTTTGTTTGTAATCCTTAGAAATCATATTTTTATTCTCCTTAATATAATGTCTTATCGCATATCTCTTCAATCACATATTTATCCTAATCCTCTTCCTTCATCACTCTCTCCGCATACTCCATCAGCACCTCCGGCGACACCTCTCCATGTCCGTTCCTGATCTTACGTTCCAGCCGTTTCAGTGCCGCCTTCTCCTTCCATGTCATTGTGCTCTCCGTTTCTTTCGATCCCTTTCGGCTCCCACCCCGATCGGTACTTTTCATTTCACACCTCGCCTCCCTGTGTGCTGACCGTTCATTTATTTCATGAACTTTCTTCTCCCATGCATATTTCCTCACAACAGTTTGACTCGGCGAGCATCTTTCGCACGTACCGCTCGCTATAACCAAACTTTTTCGCAATGTCGGAGATCTTTTGCTTGCCCTGAAGGCGTTTGATCTCCTGAACGACATATTCCTTGGAGTAAAGCTTCATCGGAAATACAAACTGCTGCCCTTTGAAACGTTCGTAGAATTCCCCGATTCGCTCTTCGCCGATGATCTCTGCAATCTCCTCATATACACCGGCATACACAGGTGTTCTCTCCTGTTTTCTTTCCATTATTTTCCACCGCCTTTAACTAATATTTTAGCAAATCGCCATGTCGTTGTAAGGTGTCATTCTCCGCTGTCTTTTTCCTTGCATTTTTCCTATCCCTATCTACATGATCATTCTACCACCCATCTGTCCGATATTTTTTTATTTTTTGTCGCGATGTCATAATCTGTCATCGTATTGCAAAACTCCGAAAGGTAATGCATAATGATGCAAGGGGCAAAAGCAGACAGCAATGAAGCAATCCGTGGCATCATTAAAATACAAAGTAGACAGCAATGTATGTTTACATACAATTTGCCGGCTACCGGCTTTCCCTGCCAAACACTTACACGAATCAAGGAGAACATGATAATGAAAAAGATTTCTTTAAAATACATATCTATCTGTTTGAGCATCTGCCTGCTGACCACAGCTCTGCTCCCATGGCTGCCTTCGGCAGCGCACGCGAACGGTCCGTCCTATTCGATGCGGCAGTTTTATAAGCTGCCGGAGGCGGAGAAGTCCGGCTCTGACCGGATCCTTCTGTACAATCGTGAGGATCTGGTCTGCCTGGATCGCTATCTGGAGGAGGGACGCAATTTTACCAACGAGACCTTTGATCTTGCCAATAATATTTACCTGTCTGATTATCGCTTTGAATATAAGAAGAATTCCAATACAACCTGGATCTATGATCGAAATACCCGCAAATGTCTTGCGCATTATGATGAAACGACGCAGCAGTTTTACGAGGGAACCGGTGACACCGTCTGTGAGGCTCCGATGAAGGGGGACGGCTGGAATCCGATTGGCTCTGCCAGGCATCCTTTTACACAGACTTTGAATGGCAATGGACATATTATTTACGGACTCTGGAATATCTGCGATGCAGCGCAGGGCATTTCTACCACCGGATCGCCTGCAGCGGATGGCGCCGGTCTTTTTGCGGCGGTGACGGGCACGATTTCTAATCTTCGCATGGAGGGTATATTTCTCTCCGTCAGCAATTCCCGGCTGGAGGATGGTGTTGAGGGAGACGGTTATGATTCGATCGGTACCCTTGCTGCCCGCATTCCCAAAATCTCTTCCGATTCATCCGGAAATATTACGACTACCATCCGTTCCTGTTATGTCCAAAGCACTCACTTTTCCTGCAGTAACGTGCCTAATTCCGGCATTCTGATCGGGCAGAGTCTCTCTCCGACAGCATTTGATTCGATTGCTGTCGCCGATGCCGGAGCATATATCGACTGCTCATCCTCTTCGGCAGATTCGTTTACCGCCGGGCTTCGTTTCGGTATGGTGCTTGGTTATTCCAATACCCTCTATAAATCGACGTTTACGAACTGCGCTTCTTCCGGGTTGGCAACGGATGCGAGTGGGATGGCGGTGATCGGCGGCATTTGCGGAACGTGCCAGCAGGACCGTTTTGAGCATTGCGTCAATCAGACAACGGTTCGCACCGCAGGAGTCGCCGGCGGTATTGCCGGGTATATTGAGCATGTTGTGGGAGCGCATGAATGTTATTTTCGTTACTGTGATAATCTCGGCGACATTTCCGGCGTGTGTGCCGGCGGAATCAGCGGTTTTGGGGGCAGCTATCTTCCGGCACGTTATGAGCGCGGCGGTCGCACCGGCACAAATATCAACTACTGCCGCAACCGTGGTGCCATTACTTCCGCTTATATTGGCGGCGGTCTTACCGGGGTATGCGATGCATTTGTGATCACGAACAGCGAGAATTACGGAACGGTGTCCTCGACCACTCTGGCAAAGATCAGTTCCTATCCGGCTTCCCATTATGAAACGCTGATGCTCGCAGCAGAAAGAAGCGTCGGCGGACTTATCGGTGCCTGCATTCCGATCGGTCGTAAGACATCTGCCTATTATGACCCGATCTGTACGATATTTAACTGCGCCAACCATACCTCTGCCACACTAACGCCGGATAATGCCGATGCCGGTGGGCTGATCGGTCTTATCACAATAAAATACAGTGCTGTTCAGGATCTTTGGCTGACCCTGAATGTGCAGAATTGCTATCAGGCATCCTCCATCAACGCACTCTCATCGACAAGCAGCTCCGGCTTTACTCCGGTCTCCGGAAGTCTGATCGGCGATTGCACCGTGACAACTGCCACGCTGGAATACTGTTATGCCGTGCAGTCTGACCCGGAAAGTGCCAATGTAAATAGTACCTGTTTCGGAACGCAGAGCGGCAAGCTGACCCTTAATGCCGTAGAAAATATTTCCGGAAAACAGTTGCTTGGCACAGAAACAGAGAAGAATATCGGCTCTGATCTGCTCACGCAAACAACAGCATTGCTTTACTGTCTGAACGGCTATATCAATTCCGGCTTTCGTTATGATCAGACGCAATGGATCAGTAAGCAGTCTGAGTCAGAGGAACCGATGTTAGTCATTGACGATTATACGCTGCCGACCGAGCCGCCAATAGTTTCCTTCGCCCCGGAAAAGACGACCTCACCGGTGCCTTCCGCTATCGGCACGCCGGCCGGCTCTGTTGCTCCATCGCCATCCGGCGCTCCAATCAGCTCCTCCTCTCCAGCAGCGACCGACACTCCAACCACCTCTTCCTCTCCGGCAACAACCGGGACACCGACAGTTACTTTCTCACCGGCTCCTTCAACAACTGGATTGCCAACCGATTCTTCCTCTCCGGTTCCATCCCCTGGGAAGCAAACAAATACTCCGGCCTCCCCTTCCGGTTCCTCTGTCCCAGATTTCGTACAGACTGGCACACCTTCGGATCAGATGAGCCTAAGCGCAGCACCACACCGCTCCGGCGGCATCCGGATCACCTGGAAGCTTTCCTCTGTCTGGAATGGATTCGTTCTTTACCGCAGTACGAAAGCCTCCGGTATCTATCAGCCGGTTGCAACCATCTCCTCTTCCCGGAAAGCATTTACGGATAAGAAGGTGACCGCCGGCAAGACCTACCACTATAAGGCAATTCCATATATCCTGAAAAACGGACAGACCATCTACGGCAATACCACCGTCATCCGTAAGGCAACCGCCCGCCTGATGGCACCGACCTTTCGCGTGAGCCGCCACCGGACAGCATCCGGCAGACGATTTCTCCAGATCCGGCTCCGCAAATATCAGGGGAAATATGCGGACATTTACATCCGCAACAACCGCGGCAAATATCTGCGTCTGCGCCTGAAAAACAATAATATCCGCCAGCAGAAACGAACCTTCCGGCTGCAGTACAGCTTCCGGAAAGCCACCCTGTCCATCCGCATCCGCACTTATAAGCAAAAGAAACGGACGAAGGGAAGCTTCTATTCACAGGCCAAGGTGGTACGGATCCGGGAGTAAGTAGGACAAAAGCCCAGCTGATCAGTTCATATATTGACTAATTAGCTGGGCTTTCCTTTATTTTTTCAATTCTTCAATTAATGTACCAATATTAGAACCAAGCTCATTATCCAGACATTCTATATTCTCACAGAATTTCTTCTCATTAATAATGGCTCTGTCAATGTGCTCCATCAACACCTCTGTATTGTATTTGCTTTTCCGATAACCCGGCAATAACTTGCGCAGTTCATGTTCTGTATATCTTCTTTTCGCTGTCACTGCCGGATTCTCCAGCAATTTTGCCTGATCCAGTAAAAACACTTCATCAAAATGCAATAACAGCCAAAATTCAAAGCATGGATTGGATACATAAAATCCAAATCCCTTTTTCTGACACACCTGACATACATATTCAAACTGATTATTCTCCGTTCTGGCAACAAAGCTTTCCTTATCCCGATCCACAATCAGACAAATCCGGTCAAAATTTTCATCATATGTAATATTACTTGATTTAATAATATCCGAAATATCACTTACAATATTGACAACGTCTGACTTCTCATTAAGATAACTGATCAGTTCCGAGCAGTCCTCTTGAATATCTTCCACCGTATCAGACAATGCTTTGTGAAGCTTTTCAATGCATCCAGTCTCCAAAATTTTCCAGATTGCTTTCGCGTACACCTTGCTGGTAGTAAGTATTTGCTGATCATATAAGTAGTCCATAATGCGATTAAGAAGGGACTCATATATCAATTTTCCCGTTCTCTCTTCTTCTAAATTTTCAAGGACACGATCCAGAATTTTCCTCGGATTACTCCATCCATCCTCACTATAACTTCTTATAAGCGGCACCAGATCGATCAGCGGATCAATTCCAATCTTCTCTCTTTTTTTATCCAATGCATCAAAATATATCTCCTCAGTGCTGACTCCTTCATAGACCAGAAACACTTTTCTGCGGGTTTCACTCGATTTTAATACCCTTGTTCTTTCTGCAAATTTTCTCTTTTCTCTCATCCACTATACCTCCTTAACTGGAAATATCGTGTTAAATACCGGTACTCCTCCATAACGTCCTTCCAGATAAGCTTTATCAATTTTCTGGTCGAATCTTGTATTATATTCCTCCAAAGAATATATATCACTCTCACCTGTGTTCCGCTTATCAATAAACCATATCTCATCCCGTCGAAGCAGATCAAAGTCCAACAATCTGGACTCATGTGTGGTCACGATCAATTGCAAATTCTTTTTCGCTGCCAATTTCAAATATGTCTCAATAAATTTGTAAGTCAAACTCGGATGCAGACAACGATCCAGTTCATCAACAACATACGTCTTTCCTTCATCGGATAATAATATTTCCAGCAGATCCAAAATTCTTACTGTTCCGTCAGATTCTTCGGATAATTCGAAAAGTATATTATTTTTATTGTGTTCAAACTGTATCGTTTGGCACACAAGTTTCTGACCTTTTATTTGCAAAATAAAGAAGTCCCGGTTGCTTCGCATGATAATTCCGGTATTTTCCGGGACATTATTATCTTCTGATATTTTATGATCTATCATATTTTGAACTGCTGAATAATACCGTTCCATTCTCTTCAGCATCTGCGTTTGAGCTTCATTAGGTATATGTGCCAACACATTTTCCACCGGTACTTCCACCAATTTGTAATCCGTGATTCCCGTGCCAAAGGCAGCGATCATATCGCAGATCTCATCGACGTTTTCCATGCTTGCCATGTATGAATAATTTGAAATTGGTCTGTCCGGATAATTAATATCAAGTCCTTTTTTCAGCCACAAATATACATCCTGCAATATGGATGCACCTTTATAATTCAGATACAGATTTTTCTTATTATGATTCATAACCGTCAGAAATAAAGTAGAACCATCATCCTGAATATCCTCCGCATAGTTGTTCATCTTCTGTCCGAGTTCTTTCGTACTAAGATCATTTCCTAATTCATATACGCCCTGTTTAATATCTCTGGTAAAAATCGTTTTTTCCTTGTTGTCCGAGGTTAATTCAACCAGCCATTCTGATTGAAACTCTCCCTGATTTAAAAGCACTTCAAATCCGTACGCATAATACTTCTCGCCTAACTTCAATTCAATTTCAAAATAGCTTGGAATATCTCTGTTGGACTCATTGGATTTGCAGTATTTATTGCTATATCCATCCGGAAGCCCCTTGATAACAGTTTGCTTCATAAAGTCTAATGCCTTTACCAAATTAGATTTTCCGGAAGCATTCGCACCATATACTGCTGCCAGCTTCAACAGTTTAATCTTTCCATTATCATAAACATGTTCTTTCTTACTGCGTACTTTCCCCGCAATCATGGAAAATTCCTCGGATCTTCCCTCTGCATTTGCAGAAAAAGACAAAAAGTTTTTTACATTGAATCGAATCAGCATAAACACGCTCTCCTTCCTGTAATATAATTATATTATGTGTATTTTTTCACTTTTGTCAACATATTTATGCATCTTTTAGCACTTTTTTAGCATTTGAATGTGATTTTTTCACTCTATTCAACCTTTTTCACATAAACACCATCTTCGCAACCCCCTTCCTTTTTTCCACTGATATATTCCACCCATTTCTTCCTGTTTACATATTATTCTTATTTCTCCACGCCTCCATCACCCCTATTTTGTTGCAAATCCGACATAAATCGTGCATAATATACATGATATTGGGGCAAATATATTTTGCCTCCGACTGATGCCACGCACGACTCCTTGCATCAGTTGCACGAATTTACACCGAAATATTAGCGTATCTGCACCAACGGGGGGGACTTGTTTCATGAAGAAATCCTATTATAAATACATATCTGTGATCTTGAGTATCTGCCTGATGCTTGGCAGTTTTCTTATCTATCTGCCTGCGCCATCTGCACTGGCAGCAACCTCTTGCTCGATGACCGAGTATTACAACATGACAGACGCCCGAAAGAAAGGCTTTTCGTTTATTTTCTTATATACCCGCGACGATCTGGTGTATCTGGACAAGTATCTGGAGGAGGGACGAAGCTTCAACAAGGAAACCATTGAGCTTGCCAATGATATTGCGCTGTCTGACTATGATTTCAAATATGATTCCTATACGGAAACTACTTTTATTTACAGACATTCCTCCGGAGAATGTCTTGCCCGCTACGATGAAACGAATCGCTGCTTCTACAAGGGCGCAACAGGCGATCAGAAAACAGATTTTACCTTTGAGGGAGAGGGCTGGAATCCGATCGGTTCTGCCGAGCATCCGTTTCTGCAGCCCTTTGACGGACAGGGGCATCGCATCACCGGACTCTGGAATATCTGTGATGCAGCCGCCGGAACGTCGAGCACAAACTCCCCTGCTGCCGACGGTGCCGGTCTTTTCGCCGCTGTCGGTGATTCCATCTCAAATCTTGTGATCGATGGGGCATTTCTGTCAGTCTCTGATACCGGTCTTTCTGCCGGAAACTATGATTCCATAGGTGTGCTTGCTGCACAATCCCCAAAGAATGATAGTGAAACGGTATTTACCTATGCTCCTTCACATTCGATTACATCCTGCTCCGTGCTTAACGCTCATTTTGCCTGTAAAAATGTACCAAACTCCGGTATGCTAACGGGAGTTACCTATTGTCAGACAATTTTTCTTTCTGTTTATGCTTCCGGCAGTGCATATATTGATAGTACACCGGAAACAACAACATCTTCTTTCCCGCGCGTTTCTTTCGGCATGATCACCGGATATCTGCCCAAAAGCAATTTTTATTATCATTTTAAGAATTGCTCTTCACAGGGCACGGTTACAGATGCCCACAGTACAGCTCAGATTGGTGGTATCTGTGGCACAGTCCGTTTCGCCTCCGCAGATGATTGCACGAACAGGACAACGATCCGCTCCGCCGGTATCGCCGGTGGAATTATCGGCAGTACAGACATTCCGACATTAGGGAAAATAGAGATAAGCTTCAGCTTAGTAAACTGTATTAACACCGGAAATATATCCGGTATATGTGCCGGTGGAATCGTAGGATTGTGCAACTTCCTGACTACCCCTGAATATTCAAGTTGTATCTTTACCTTCAATATCAAAAAAACCCAAAACATTGGTTCTGTTACTGCAGCTTTATATGCCGGGGGATTCATTGGAAATGCATATAATTTCAATGTTCGCAATAGTATTAATTCTGCTCCTGTATCGATCGATTCAACCCCGGAAATACAACAAAATCCTGTTTATCAGTATTTTACAAAGTTTTATTCTGATCAAAAAGCTGCCGGAGGATTTGTCGGTACTGTCATTCCCGTTTTGAACAATATCAAATCCACTGCATATACTTCCTACTGCTATACCACGAACAGCGCCAATCTGTCTACGTCCACGATAACTACAGACAGCAATACATATACGGGTGGATTTATTGGTAACTTATCGCATACAAATGAACAATATCCTCTTTTTACATACTTAAACACTTGCAATAGTTATACTGCATCTGAACTCACCACTCCTGCATCTGTTTCAACATCAGCTTCCATTCGCGGTTCTCTTGTTGGCGGATATGATTTATATACAGACATAAACGCACAGTATACCTATTGGACGCAGGACAATTTGGATCTCGATGGAGAGGCTTTTGGTCAACTTAATAAGACAAACTGTTATAAAATCACCCAAAGCCAGTTGCTCGGTCAGGAAACCACCACAAATATTGGCTCCTCCGCAGTCAATTCTTATCCGGATCTTCTGCGCTGTTTAAATAGCTACGTCGGTCAGACAGAAGACTATGATCCGTTGCTTAACTGGAAAATGCTGGATCAGGTCGGACCTGTTATTGATTACTCAAAGAACCCTGCTGCCTCTTATCCACCGGTAATTACTTCCATTCCATCCCTGACTCCTGCTCCGACTACAGCAGCGCCCACTGTCACTCCATCTGTGAGCCCTACCGGACAGCCTACGACGGGACCACGGTTCACACCATCACCGACACTGCCGATCAAAACAGCAAAGCCAACCAAAACACCGATTCCAATTCCGGAACCAATCCTGACACCGGCACCAACAGAGACACCGACATATACACCATATATAACAAAGGTTCCGGCAGAGACACCGACATATACACCATATATAACAAAGGTTCCGGCAGAGACAACAGCCACTCCGACGTGGCTGCCGATACTGACAACGACACCGACCGAAACACCGGTTCATACATTATCTGCCACGCCGCAAACTCCATTTGCCACGGATGACGACAATGCACTTAATGCCCCAAAACAGATGACGATCAAAGCGTCTGCAGATCGTTCCGGAAGCGTCCGGATCACCTGGAAGAGTTCCACTGACCGCGATGGCTTCCTGTTGTACCGCAGCACCAATAAAACCGGCTACAAACGGATTGCAATGATCACAGCCCGCACAACCACTTACCTTGACAGAAAAGTGTCAGCGGGCACAAAATACCGCTATAAGGCAGTACCATATGTCCTGAAAAACGGACAGACCGTACGTGGCTCCGCCTCAAAGATCCAGACGGTTTCCCCACGTCTTATGGCACCGAAATATTCGCTCACAAAGCATAGAACCGTGGACGGGCAACATTTCCTGCAGATTCGTTTGAATAAATATCAAGGAAAATATGTTGACGTTTACATCCGCAAAAATGTGGGCAGATATGTATTATTGCGTCTGAAAAATAATAATATCAAGCAGCAAAAAGGTATTTTCAAACTGCATTATAGCTTCCGGAACGCAACGATTTCCGTGAAGCTGAGAACCTACGACAAGAAACCTGTTTCTCAGAAGAGTTTTTATTCCAATGAGAAAACAATTCTGATCGATGAATAACCAGCAAAAACAAACGGAGCATAAATAATGAGCAGCACGATAAACAGCTTTGACAAAAACGAAATAATCATGGACCGCTACGAAATTCTGGCGGAAATCGGAAGCGGTGGCTTTGCCACGACCTATAAGGCAATGGATCATTCTCTGGATATTCCGGTGGCGATCAAGGCATTTCATAAGCACACCGGCGCCAGCATGGACGAGGCTGTGAAGGAAGCCAAAATTGCCGCCGGGCTCTATGAGCTTGAGGGCATCGCCTCTGCTAGAGATTTCTTCTGGTATAAGGAAACTCCCTGTATCATCATGGATTACGTGGACGGCACAAGTATCAAGGATTATGTGCGCGAGCATGGTCGTATCCGTGGGGACAAAATGCTTATCCTGATCAAACCGCTTTTGCAGAGTCTGATCAAAATTCACGAAAAGGGCATTCTGCACCGCGATATCAGCGCTGACAATATTCTTCTGACTGAGGATGGCAGACTCAAGCTGATCGACTTTGGTGCCGCCCGTCTGTCGCAGAACGCGCAGGGTGACGAATATACGATTATCTTCAAACGTGGTTTTGCTCCGATCGAGCAATGCAGTGCAGGCGGCAAACAGGGACCCTGGACCGATGTGTACGGCATTTGTGCCACAATGTATTACATGATCACAGGAATCGTTCCGGACGATTCTGTATCGCGTCTGATCGAGGACAAGCTGCTTCCTCTGGAACGGATCGACGGCGTCCGTCTCACGCCTCAGGCAATGTCCTGCATCATGAAGGGTCTTGCCGTACGACCAGAGAAACGTTTTCAATCCATGTCAGAATTTTACACGGCACTCTATGCCGCCAAACCGTCCACCCTTGCCAATATACTAAATAATACAACCATCCAAGGTGGCAAGGTCGAAAACGGCGAAGCAAACTTCACGGAGAAGCTGCTTGAAGATATGGAACTTTCCATTTCTCATAAGAAATCAAGAAGGAAAAAGCAGATCATTATCGGAGCCGTTGTTGCGGTATTATTGATATTATCCGGAAGCATCTGGGGCATCCTGCAGCACAGATCTACAGTAAAGGATCAAATCCCACACGCACCGGCAAGCTCAATAACACCGGCTGTAAACAGCACTTCCGCCGAACCGGACGCAGATCTGCATTCTTCGGACAATCCGGCTGACGCCGACGCCGACAGCACCGACACACCGGCAAATGCTCCGGATGATCCAGACAGTTCCAACACGCCGGCAAACCAACCGGGCAACTCCGGCTCCGGTAATAATTCCGGCAACTCCGGCAAAAAAACCGGCTCCGGTAATAGTTCCGGCAATTCCGGCTCTGGCAAAAACTCCGGCAGCTCCAGCAAAAACTTCGGCAGCTCCTCTTCCAAGGCAACTACCTCGAAGAAGTCCGGCTCCGGCAACAGTTCCGGTTCCGCGAAAAGCTCCGGCGGCTCCTCTTCCAAGGCGACTACCTCGAAGAAGTCCGGCTCCGGCAACAGTTCCGGTTCCGCGAAAAACTCCGGCGGCTCCTCTTCCAAGGCGACTACCGCTCCGAAAAAGTCAAACACCGCCCCGAAGAAAACGGCAAAACCGGCTTCCCCGAAAAACAACTTTGACGGCGATCTGGATGGTATTTAGAAAGGATTTTCCCATGAAGCATTATGTGATTAACAGCAGCGAAGACATTTTGACACAATTGCATAACCAGCATTATCAAAGAACAGATCTCTTTCTGATCCGAAAGTGGAGCCCTGCACACGTCACGGGCTCTAAACAGCATACGATCACAGATCCGGATAATGTTTCTGAGCGATCCGGTCAAAACCCAGCCGATACGGCTACCACCAATATTTCCGATGAGCTGCGTCAGGAAGCCTATCTGAATTTCTACCGTCAGGTGAAACCATTTAAACTTGCGTCCCGGCAGACCATTCAGCGCTGGTTTGGTATTGGCGGGTATGCCGTCCCGCACCGCCGCCAGATCCTTGAGCTCGCCCTGAATCTGCATTTCAGCCTTGATGAAACCGAGGATTACCTGCTGCACGGACTTTCCCAGTGGAACCTGCAGGTAAATGATTATGAGGAAATGCTCTGTATGTATTGCCTGGAAAACGGACAGGATCCGGAGACCTACCGCTTCATGGTTGATTTCTTTGAAACACATACCGATCAGGAGCTGCGTCCGCTTCAGACCGCGCGAACCGATCTGCTACAGAAATCCTATGCCACCAAAAAGTCCCTTTCCGTGAGGGAATTTCTTGTATGGATGTGTCATAACGCCGAGCTGTTCAAGGGCTACAGCATGACCGTTTACAGTTACTACGTTTCCCTGCTCAACGAGGCATTTCAGTATTACCAGAAGCAGACTGAACAGGATCTTATGCTCCTTTTGGAACGCTCCTCCTACAGCCGCTGGAAACAGACCGAGCAGGAGACGAATCCGCTGTTTGCCAACGAAACGGAGAAGGATCACATCCGCCGTTATCTGAAAAATGTGCCGCGCCGCAAAAATAACGATATTGCTCCGGATGACTTAAGAACGGCACAGAATTACTATGCGATCGCCTATGCACCAAAAGCCCGGATCTCGAGCCTTCTGGCGCAGCTTTATCATAACGGCAAATCGCATGAGCCGACCCGCAATAACGAAATGTATGCCGAGCTTCAGGATTTTCTTGGCGAAGAAATTCAATGGGAAAATGAGAAATATATTTCCGAGCTGCTCTCTATGTCCATTCAGAAGGAGCAGCAAATGCTTTATCAGCGCGCCTTTGCAAGTCTTCAGCCACTTGACAGCACGGATCGCTGCCCGGATTGGATCACTCGTCACCTGCAAAGCAGAGATCCACAGCTTTCCGCAGATCTTACCGTCAAACACGCTACAAAGATCATTTCCGCAGAATTAAAAAAACAGAAGACAAGAGTCCGGAATATTCAACGTTCCGATCTCCTTCTTCTGATTCAGTACACATTCTCTGTCAAATATGATCAAAAGCTGCAGGAAACGCTTGCCCCCTACAACCGCGAAGATGCCACAAAGGGCTTTCTCACCCTTGCCAATACAATCCTTACCTCCTGTAATATGCGCAAGGTCAATGCGCAGTACCGGCTTGACCAACTGCTGTTAAGCTGTATCACCGATGAGGAAATTATTCTTTTAGGTGATCTTCTGGACAAAACTTTCTTCTGGACAGACTAATAGGGCTATTTATTTAAAGCCTTATTCACCTTCGACTTAATGCGCTGCAGGGCATTATCGATCGATTTTGGCTCCTTATCCAAATGCCTTGCGATCTCCTGATACGTCATGCCTTCCATATACAGGTCAAATACCTGCTTCTCCATGGCACTTAAGCATTCCTCGATCTTGCATCTGAGACTGCGGACATTCTCCCGATCGATCAAAATCTCCTCAGGGCTAAGCTCCGCCGCTTCCAGCGAATGATCCACCATAAAACTGCCTTCTGTCTCCTCCCCCTGCTCCGAATACACCGGCGAGTAGATGGACACATAGGTGTTGAGCGGAATATTTTTCTTGCGGTTCGAGGACTTCACTGCGGAATAAAGCTGTCTGCTGATGCAAAGCTCCGCAAAGGTAGAAAATACGGCTTCCTTGCTCTTGTCATAATCCTGAATTGCTTTGAACAGACCGATCATGCCCTCCTGCATCAGATCGTCCTGATCACCGCCAATAATAAACAAGGATCGCGCTCGTTTTCGCACAATTCCCTTATATCTCTGCATCAACGCATCCATCGCATCGTAATCCTGCGCCTGTGCCCTCTGAATCAGGACTTCCTCCGGCAATGCTTCCATATTTTCTGCCATTTTCCTTCCTCCAGCGTAATCCCTGATAATTTATTTTTGCTTTGCCAGTCTCTGACGGACAATCTCATAAGACAGTACTCCCATCGCCACGGATGCGTTCAGCGAATCAATATCACCAAACATCGGAACGCTGGCAACAAAATCGCAATTCTCCTTGACGAGACGGCTGACACCGTCTCCCTCATTTCCGATCACAACGCCCATTGGTCCGGTCAGATCGAGTGAATACATGGATTCTCCATCCATATCACCACAGACGAACCACATTCCTTTTTCCTTAAGTTCCTCCATGGTTCTCACCAGATTCGTAACCTTCGCTACCGGCGTGTAGTTGATCGCGCCTGCGGACGCCTTTGCCACGGTAGCCGTCAACCCAACAGCCCGACGCTTCGGTATGATTACACCATGTGCTCCCACCTGATTAGCAGTACGGATAATAGAACCCAGATTATGGGGATCCTCAATATTATCCAAAAGAATCAAAAAAGGTGCCTCGCCCTTTGCAGCTGCATTCTCAAGCATCTCATCAACAGTACCGTATTCGTACGCTGCTGCATATGCGATCACGCCCTGATGCTTCCCTGTCTCGGACATCTGATCCAGACGTTCCTTTTTCACGAAATTAACAATCGTGTCTGCCTTCTTTGCTTCGCGCAAAATCGTGCGGATCGGTCCATCCTGACATCCATCCAACAGGAATACCTTATCAATCGTCTTGCCGGCACGGAACGCCTCCAGCACTGCATTTCTTCCTTCTATTGTAAGCTCTTCGTATCTCATAACATTCGTCCTTTCCGCATAATATGTTACGCTCTTAGTCTCTTTAATCTCTTAATTTTGAAATTAACTAATCGTTTACTGCCTGGCCGGTCTATTTGTTATCGTACTGTCCGGTCCGCTCCAGTCCGAGTGCAATTAGTTCAATCGCCCTCCCAAGCTGCTCCTTCAGATAGAGATAACCTATCAGCGCCTCAAATCCTGTCGCAATCCGGTAATCAATGATCGACGCATTCTTGGCAGAGGTTCCTGATTTGGCATTGCGTCCGTGATGAAAGATTCGGTTCTCCTCCTCGGTCAGATCCGGCTCGATCGACTCTACAAGACGTGCCTGTGCCTCCGCTTTAACAATACTGCTGGTCATTTTGTGAAATGTCTTAACACTGTAATTGCCCCGACGAAGCACCAATGTACGAATGATTAGATCATAAACCGCATCTCCGATATACGCAAGTCCCAATGCAGAATATTGTTCCGGTTTTAATTTACTCTCTCCAAACCGACGGTATATCTCTTCCTGAAAGCCAATCTCTGCGCTTATGTCCTGCCCGTTCTCCAACTTCTTCTCCTCCTCTATCTACTCCATCAAAGCCTGAATCCACACAATCTGTTACTGAATCGTGCCGACTTATTGGTATATTTCTTTATATAGAAAAAAATCCTCGAAACATCAGCGTTTCAAGGATTTGAGAGGCGCAGGCCGGATTTGAACCGGCGCATACTGGTGTTGCAGACCATTGCCTTACCACTTGGCTACTGCGCCATATAATGACTCCAACGGGATTTGAACCCGTGTTACCGCCGTGAAAGGGCGATGTCTTAACCGCTTGACCATGGAGCCTTCTATTTATTATATGTCCCGAATCAGGAAAATATCCTAAAATAAGGAAAACTCCCCGAGTAGGGCTCGAACCTACAACAACTCGGTTAACAGCCGAGTGCTCTACCATTGAGCTATCGAGGATCATCTTTTTGAAAGCAGATACCTTCAAAACTGTATACCGATTATAACATCTTCACGCTGCTTTTGCAACCAGCTCTCCGTTTCTTTTGGATAAGCCTTCGACCTATTAGTG
>ERZ791734.218-NODE-218-length-100436-cov-10.642392_pt1 | contig 100436 bp, 87 predicted proteins | sample MGYA00509953_ERZ791734 | MGnify/ENA primary metagenome ERZ791734 (study PRJEB30046, sample SAMN00792038) | human gut metagenome | study: EMG produced TPA metagenomics assembly of the A metagenome-wide association study of gut microbiota in type 2...
TCGTCGGGCTCATAACCCGAAGGTCATAGGTTCAAATCCTGTCCCCGCTACTCAATGCCCAGATAGCTCAGTCGGTAGAGCAGAGGACTGAAAATCCTCGTGTCACTGGTTCGATTCCGGTTCTGGGCATTTTTTGTTGCTTAAAAATAATCTAAAAAAGACACGGATTTCCGTGTTTTTTTTTATAATGTATGCTAAAATAACTATGTATGGTTATGTGAAACAGAGGGGAACTCAAAATGAAAAAGGATAATAAGTGTAAACGAATGTCCGCACTTATCATAATCGTAATAATGGGCATATTAATGCTCGTATATTTTACATTTTGTTATATTTTCCAAACACACTATTTCTTTCATACAACAATTGATTATATTGAGAGCAGCGTACAGACAGTTGATACAGTATCGGATATTTTAAAGGATGAATTTCAGAAATATTCACTTCATGTAATTGGAAGGGAAGATACAGAAGTGACGATTTCGGCAAAAGATGTTTCTTTAAAGGTAGATACGCAGGATGCATTGCAGAAAATTATGGACAGTCAGAATGCATGGCTTTGGCCTGTGTCAATCTGGAAAGAATATTCCTATGATTTGGAGCATATTGGACAGTATGAGGAAGATGCATTAGAGCAGATAATAGATACTATTCCATTTATGCAGCGGGATTATATGAAGGCTCCACAAAATGCATATATTGGTGACTTTCAGGAATCAACGGGTCAATATGAACTTGTGAAAGCTTATCCGGGAACATATCTGAGGAAGGGAAAGGTATGTGACTCTATAAAACTTGCGTTAGAAAATATGGACACGGAACTGAATCTTGAGGAAGCAGGCTGTTACATTGAGCCGTCCATAACAAGTGAAGATAAAGAATTGCTGCGTTTATGGACAGAGATAAATAAACAGGTCTCAGCTCGGATTACATATCAATTTGGTGAGAAAGAAGAGGTAGTAGACGCAAGCCTTATTCATAATTGGCTGTTTACGATTAATCATGCTGTTTATATAAGAGAAGATGAGGTAAAGGCTTATATGAAAGAGCTTGCCAGGTCTTATGATACAGCTTATCGAAAACATGCTTTTACGACAGCAGAAGGTAAGGATATTACAATAGACAGTGGATTTTATGGCTGGAGAATGAACCGGTCAGAGGAAACGGAAGAGCTGATAAATTTAATTAAACAGGGAGCTGTTGTAGAGAGAGAACCTGTCTATATTCAGACAGCGGCAAGTCACGGAGAACGGGATTATGGCGACACGTATGTTGAAATAAATTTATCAAAACAGCATTTATATTTCTGGGAAAAAGGAAACATAATAATAGAAAGCGATTTTGTAAGTGGAAATATGGTAAAGGGAATGGCAACGCCAGGGGGCATATTCCCGATAACCTATAAAGAAAGGAATGCAGTTTTAAAGGGAACAAATTATAGAACCCCAGTATCTTATTGGATGCCTTTTAATGGGGGAATTGGTATGCATGATGCTCCTTGGAGAAAACAGTTTGGTGGTACGATCTATGAAACAAATGGTTCACATGGTTGTATCAACCTTCCTGTGGATGTAGCACGGGAAATTTATGAACATGTGGAGGCAGGAATGCCGGTTATATGCTATTATGAATAGTGTGAAAAAACTATAAACAGAAGTTTTGGTATATAGCAGCGTTGTGTCTATGCAAGACATCTGAGGTAAAGCTACGTAGATTACCGAAAGCTTGCAGGTTATAGAAAGGCTTGGTGATAAACATGTACGAAAGTGAATTAAGACAGTATGCAGATGATATTTTAAATTCTGATAATTTCCAGAAAATCAAAGAGCATATTCAGCATGGAAATATGACAGTCAATGAGCATTGTATTAATGTTGCTAAGACAAGTTTGAGAATTAGAGACAAACTTCATATTAAATGCAATAAAAGAGATCTGATCAGAGGTGCATTGCTTCATGATTATTTTCTGTATGACTGGCATTTTAAAGATTTAAAAAATCCGCATAAACTGCATGGCTTTTATCATCCTTCAAGGGCACTACACAATGCTCAGAAAGAATATACATTGACAAAACGTCAGGAGGATATTATTAAAAAGCATATGTGGCCATTAACTGTTGTTCCGCCTATGTGCAGAGAAGCATGGATTGTAACAGCAGCAGATAAATATTGTTCTTTTATGGAAACGGTACATTTGCATAAGGGAAAGATAAAAATAAGAAAAGGTATTTTAAAAATACAAAGTATATAAATTTAAGGAGGATACGACAATAGATAAGAGTAGGGGTTACGCGAATAATAAAGCGTATAATGAAAGGAAATATAAATTTATGAGAAAGACCAAAATTGTTTGTACAATAGGACCCGCTTCTGAAAGCGCAGAAAAGCTGGAAGAGCTTATGCTTGCAGGTATGAATGTGGCACGTTTCAATTTTTCACATGGTGATTATGAGGAACATAGAGCCAAATTTGAAAGAACTGTACAGATAGCAGAGAAATTAGGTCTTCCTGTTGCTACAATGATGGATACTAAGGGACCTGAAATCCGCCTGAGAGATTTTGAGGGTGGTAAAGTGTACCTTGAGACAGGAACAATCTTTGCCCTTACTACAGAAGAAATAATGGGAACTGCTCAGAGAGCTACCATTACGTATAAGAATTTAAAAGATGATGTCAGCATTGGAAAGAAGATCTTAATTGATGATGGTCTGATTGCTATGGAAGTAGTCGATATTACAGATACGGATATTATCTGTCAGGTTATCAATGGTGGATATGTATCCAATCATAAGGGTATTAATGTACCCGGTGTTGTATTGACGATGCCTTACATTAGTGATGTAGACAGAGAAGATATTCTTTTCGGTGTAAAGATGGGATATGATTATATTGCTGCTTCTTTTGTAAGAAATAAAGAAGATGTAGAACAGGTTCGCCAGTTGATCAGAGAAAATGGCGGTAACATGAAGATCATATCCAAGATTGAAAATACACAGGGACTGGAGAATCTGGAAGAGATTATGGAAGCATCAGACGGTATCATGGTTGCAAGAGGTGACATGGGCGTAGAAGTTGCCATGGAAGAAGTTCCTGTATTCCAGAAGAGAATGATCAAAAAATCTCTGGTGCAGGGTAAAATTGTTATTACTGCAACACAGATGCTGGATTCCATGATTAAGAATCCAAGACCTACCCGTGCTGAGGTAACAGACGTTGCCAATGCAATTTATGATGGTACTTCTGCAATTATGCTCAGTGGTGAAAGTGCTGCGGGTGCTTATCCGGTAGAAGCTGTTAAAACAATGGCAAGAATTGCAGAAAGAGCAGAAAAGGATATTGATTATATATCACGTTTCTCCAGAAGAAATGATGATGTAAAGGAAGATGTGACAACAGCAATCTCTCATGCATGCTGTACAACAGCAATTGATCTGGAAGCAGCGGCAATTATTACCGTTACAATGTCAGGTTTTACTGCAAGTATGGTAGCAAGATATCAGCCTGCATGCCCTGTAATTGGATGTACTGTGGATAAGAAGGTGTTCCGTCAGCTGGGGCTTGTATGGGGTGTACAGCCACTTCTGATTAACAGAGAAGACAGTGCAGAGAAATTATTTGATTCTGCTGTTGAAGCAAGCAAAAAGGCAGGATTCGTTCAGACAGGAGACAGAGTAGTTCTGACAGCAGGTGTTCCTCTTGGTATCTCCGGTAAAACAAATATGCTGAGAGTTGTAGATGTTGAATAACAATTGTAACAACTAAGATTCATACAGCTTGTGAAAGAAGATTCTTATTTACAGATATAAACTGTATGGCTGGACATCAACATGAGCAAAATGAGCTGTAAAATAGCAATTTTGCTCATGTTGTCTAAATAGTTACAGCGAATTTGTAAATAGAACGCTATTGCATAAAAATACGAAAGGTATACTTAACTGGTATGGGTAAAATATATTGTATTATAGGCAAAAGTTCATCAGGGAAAGACACAATATATAAGAAGCTGATACAAGATAAGGATTTGAATCTGCATCATATTGTACCCTATACGACCCGGCCGATCCGAGAAGGAGAAAAGGAAGGGATAGAATATCATTTTACAGATGAAGCTACACTACAAAAATACCGGGATCATAATAAGCTGGTAGAATGCAGAGCATATCAGACAATATATGGAATATGGTATTATTATACAGTAAAGGATGATCAGATTGACCTTTCAAAATATAGTTATCTGGTTCCGGGAGTATTGCGGTCGTATTGTATGACAAGAGATTATTTTGGCGCAGACAAGGTAATGCCTATTTATGTAGAGGTAGAGGATGGGGAGCGTCTAACGAGAGCTTTGCAGCGTGAGAAAAGCCAGAGCGTTCCAAAATATGAGGAAATGTGTCGAAGATTTCTTGCAGACAGTCAGGATTTTTCAAAAGAAAAACTGGAAGAGGCAGGAATCAGCCGGGCATTTTATAATAATGAATTAGATTCCTGTATACAGGAAATCAAACAATATATTCAGGAAAATGATCGGTTATAATTTTAGTGGATAACGGATTATAAAAGGGGTGATATCGTGGATATCAAAGTAAACCAGGTAGAACAGACAGTTCAGACACAGCAGCAGTCCAATGTACAGCAGACAGATGATACATTTCGTTTCATGCTGGCAAGTAATATAGAAGAAGCCGGGCTGGCGGACAGATTGAACCTGATGATGGAAGAGATCGTAATGCAGGGTGATAAGATCACTAAGCGCATGGATGTAAAGGATATGCGCCGGTATCGCGCCCTGATCAAGGATTTCATGAATGAAATTGTGAATCGTTCTCACAAATTTTCAAGAGAAAATTTTCTGGATCGTCGTGGAAGACATAGAGTATATGGTATTGTCAGACTGGTAGATGAGAAGCTGGATGAGCTTGCCCAGGAGTTAATGAAAGAAGAAAAAGACGAGATTGCGATTCTTGCCAAGGTAGGAGAGATACGCGGCTTACTGTTGGATATATTTACATAAAATGACAGAGAGGCTTCTTGTCTGGGTTTGAATAGCTAAGAAATAGGAAAGAATAGAGGCTTGGGGTAGATATGTCACAGGAGCAGCAAGTGTTTGGTTGGGAATCTGTCATTGGACAGAATCAATTAACAGACAATCTGCAAAATGCATTAAAATTTAATAAGATATCTCATGCCTATATGATTCAGGGTGAGAAATTATCAGGTAAAAGAATGATTGCAGATATTTTTGCAAGAGCTCTACAGTGTGAAAGCGAGGGAGAGCGTCCCTGTAATCAGTGTCGTTCCTGTAAGCAGGCAATGAATGGGAATCATCCTGATATTATATACGTAGAACATGATAAACCAAACGTAATCAGTGTGGATAATATCAGAACCCAGATTAATGGCGATATTGCAATCAAGCCGTATAGTGGTCCGCATAAGATCTATATTATGGATGAGGCGGAAAAGATGAATACGCAGGCACAGAATGCCTTGTTAAAAACACTGGAAGAACCACCAGAGTATGCTGTAATCTTATTGCTTACTACAAATGTGGAGTCCATGCTGCCTACTATATTAAGTCGATGTGTTGTGCTTGACACAAAACCGGTGGCAGATGATAAGATAAAGAAATATCTCATGGAAAAGGTGGAAATACCGGATTACAGAGCCGGTATCTGTGCGTCTTTTGCCAGAGGAAATGTAGGGAAAGCAGTGATGCTTGCCTCGAATGAGGACTTTGACCATTTAAAGTCGGAAGTTCTGGGAATTATGAAAAATGTAGCCAATCTGGAAGTAAACCAGATGGCAGCAGCAGTAAAGAAAATAAATGAGGAAAAATATGACATGAACGATTACCTGGATCTGTGTTTTATCTGGTATCGTGATGTGTTATTATATAAAGCATGTGGTGAACAGAGTCCTTTGATTTTTAAGGAGGACAGGCTGGATATCAGAAGAATAGCAGCCAGTTGTTCTTATGAAGGAATTGATCGGATTATACATGCGATAGAGCAGGCAAGGAATCGTCTGAAGTCAAATGTAAATGCCGATCTGACAATGGAGCTGTTATTTATGGAAATGAAAGCAGAAGCATAAAGTTTGTAGAGTGAGGTTAATAGATTATGGTAAAAGTAATTGGAGTAAGATTTAGAACTGCAGGTAAAATATATTTTTTTGATCCATTAAAATTTGATGTCAAAAGAGGAGATCATGTTATTGTAGAAACAGCCCGTGGAATCGAGTACGGTACAGTAGTAGGAGATCCTAAGAAAGTAGAGGATGATAAGGTCATTCAGCCTCTAAAGCCTGTACTTCGTGTAGCAACAGCCAGAGATACGGAACAGGAGAATGCAAATAAGCAGAAGGAAAGAGAAGCCTTTAAAATATGCTTGGAGAAAATTAAAAAACATAAGCTGGATATGAAGCTGATTGATGCAGAATATACTTTTGATAATAATAAAGTATTATTTTATTTTACTGCGGATGGAAGAATTGATTTCAGAGAACTGGTAAAGGATCTGGCTTCTGTATTTAAAACACGTATTGAGCTTCGCCAGATCGGTGTCAGAGATGAGACCAAGATCATGGGAGGTATTGGAATCTGTGGCAGAACGTTATGCTGTCATGCGCATTTATCAGAATTTGTACCCGTATCTATTAAAATGGCAAAGGAGCAGAATCTGTCATTGAATCCTACCAAGATCTCAGGTATGTGTGGCAGATTGATGTGTTGTCTCAAGCATGAGGAAGAGACATATGAATATCTGAATAGAAAGCTTCCAAATGTTGGCGATTACGTAACAACAGATGATGGATTAAAGGGTGAAGTACATAGTGTGAATGTATTACGCCAGCTTGTAAAAGTTCTGATTGAAAATAATGATGAAAAGGAAATTCGTGAGTACAAGGTAGAACAGCTTCGCTTTAAGAAAAGACATCGCAAAGAAAAGCAGGATGATGTAACAGATGCAGAGTTAAAAGAGCTTGAAAAGCTTGAAAAGCAGGAGGGAAGGTCTAAGCTGGATGACAATTAAGCTGAAGGAACATGAAAGGATTGATAATCTGGAGAGAAATGGTTATCAGATCATTCAGGATTCAGACAAGTTCTGTTTTGGAATGGATGCAGTGCTTCTATCCGGCTTTGCCAAAGTGAAACCAGGTGGTAAAGTGCTGGATCTTGGAACCGGAACGGGAATTATTCCAATTCTGATGGAGGCAAAGACGCAGGGAGAGCATTTTACCGGACTTGAAATACAGGAAGAAAGTGCGGATATGGCAAGGCGCAGTGTCCTTTTAAATCATCTGGAAAATAAAATTGACATAGTATGTGGTGACATCAAAGAAGCAGATACACTTTTTCAGGCTGCTTCTTTTGACGTTATAACCTGTAATCCTCCCTATATGATAGGGCAGCATGGAATTACCAATCCAGATGCTCCCAAAGCCATTGCCAGACATGAGATTTTGTGTACATTAGAGGATGTAATACAGAAAGCTGCCATTTTATTAAAACCGGGCGGTAATTTCTATATGGTTCACAGACCATTCAGATTGGCGGAGATCATATCTGTGATGGTCAGATATAAATTGGAACCCAAGCGTATGAGACTTGTCTATCCATATGTGGATAAAGAGCCTAATATGGTATTAATAGAGGGTTGCCGTGGCGGTAAGTCACGTATGACAGTGGAAAAACCCTTAATTGTGTATAAAGAACCGGGAAAATATACAGATGAAATATATGAAGTATACGGATATTAGTGTGAAAAATAATAAGAAATACAAAACTGTGATGTGTATCTTAGCTGTAATAGGTGTAATATTCGGTTGTGGAGATACCAGCCAACAGACATTGGCAGAGATAAACAGTATAGAAAGTCCGCAGAATGTGGAGACATTAGGACAGGAGAATTTAGGGGATGTAAGCGCGGAAACCGAACAGGAGAGCCAAAATAGTGTAGGCACGCAAGCGTCAGGACAGAATGTTGCAGGTGCACAGACATCATCACAGGAGAGACAGAATACTGTAAATGCCCAAGGGAATCAGGCTGTTGAGGGTACAAATGCCCAAGTACAGAGCGTAGAACAGGAGCGAAGAGAGCCTGTAAAGGTAAAGGGTATCTATGTCAGTGGTCCAATAGCGGGAAATGCGAGAATGGATGAACTCATTGAGTTAGTAGATACCACAGAGCTGAATGCCATGGTCATAGATATTAAAAATGATGATGGCAGGGTTACGTATAAGATGGACCCCGATACACTTGCTTCCCAAATAGGTGCAAGTATCAATTATGTATCAGATATGAAAGAACTTGTACAGCGCTGTAAGGAGAAGAATATCTATCTGATTGCAAGAGTAGTGGCTTTTAAAGATCCTTATCTGGCGCAGCAAAGACCTGAATTGGCGGTAAGGAAAAAAAATGGAGATATTTTCTATGATAAATCCGGGCTGGCGTGGGTGAATCCCTATAATAGAGAAGTATGGGATTATCTGGTAGAGATTGGGACACAGGCAGCAGAGGCAGGCTTTGACGAGGTGCAATTTGATTATATACGTTTCTCTACGGATCTCAAGACAGATAAAATGGACTTTGGCCCAGCGGCAGAGGAACAGAGTAAAACGGATGTTATTACAGAATTCACACAGTACGCTTATGATAAATTATCACCAGAGGGCGTATATGTGTCAGCGGATGTATATGGAACAATCATTGACAGCAAAATAGACCAGGACATAGTTGGTCAGAATTTTGTAGATATGGCATCCCACCTGGATTATATATGTCCTATGGTATATCCGTCACATTATGCGAATGGAGTATATGGAATCCCCATTCCGGATGCACAGCCCTATGACACGGTAAAAGCGGCTATGCAGGCAGCAGCAAAACAACTGGAAAAGATACCAGAGGAGAACAGGGCAGCAGGGCGTGTCTGGATTCAGAGCTTTACGGCAAGCTGGGTTGAAGGTCATATCAGTTATGGTCCCAAACAGATCAGGGATCAGATACAGGGTGCACATGATGCAGGATTTGATGAATGGATTCTGTGGAATGCAGCAGTGAAATATAAGGAAGATTCATTACTGACTGAGGATGAAGCAAGAGCACAACAGGAAGAATGGGACAGTGAAATGAGTGAAGCTATAGAAACGGCTATAGAAACGATGCAGGCAGTGGAAGAAGAAGCGGAAACAGGAGGAACAGATGGCAGGTAAATTGTATTTGTGTGCTACGCCTATAGGAAATTTGCAGGATATGACGCCAAGAGTCATAGAGACTCTTCAGGCAGTAGATTTGATAGCAGCAGAAGATACCAGAAACAGTATGAAACTCATGAATCATTTTGGGATCCATACACCTATGACAAGCTATCATGAATATAATAAGATAGAGAAAGCAAAATATCTCATAGAGCAGCTTCAGGAAGGTAAAAATATTGCATTGATCACAGATGCGGGAACACCTGCAATCTCTGACCCTGGAGAAGTGCTGGTGGCAATGTGCCATGAGGCAGGCATTGTGGTAACTTCTTTGCCGGGACCGGCAGCATGTATTACAGCACTAACATTATCAGGGCTGAGTACGAGAAGATTCTGTTTTGAAGGCTTTCTGCCACCGGATAAGAAAGAGAAGAAAGCGATTCTGGAGGATCTGCAGAAGGAATCCCGTACCATTATTTTATATGAAGCACCACATCATCTGATCAGGACACTGGAAGAGCTATATAATGCATTGGGAAACCGTCGTATTACCTTATGCCGGGAACTTACCAAGAAGTTTGAGACGGTACTGCCTACGACATTGGAAAATGCTCTGGATATGTATCGATCAGAGGAACCAAGAGGTGAATATGTGCTTGTTCTGGAAGGTAAGAGCCTGGAGGAGTTTCAAAAAGAGCAGGAACGCAACTGGCAGGAGATGTCTATAGAAGAGCACATGGAAATCTATGAGAAACAGGGAGTTGACCATAAAGAGGCTATGAAACTTGTTGCAAAGGACAGAGGAGTTTCCAAGAGGGATGTATATCAATATCTGTTAAAAACTGTTGACAAATAGTATGGGTGATAATATACTCCTATTGTTAAAGGTAAGAAACATATACTCCATATGTGGAAAAAGGAGATGAAAGAATGGAAAGAGTATTTGAAATTATCGAAGATCAGTTACATTTGACCGGCGTAGAAATCACGGAAGATTCATCATTTAAGGATGATTTGGGTGCAGACTCCATAGATTTAGTAGAATTAGTAATGGCATTCGAAGAAGAATTCGGTGTAGAAGTATCTTATGAAGAATTAGAGAAGAAAGTCAAGACTGTTGGTGATGCAATCGAATTTTTAAGAGAACAGGGTGCAGACATTTAATTATTATATGTATAGCATAATTTGAGAATAACAAAATTGAAAGAGGCTCTCAGGGAGTCTCTTTTTGTATGAAAAAACAATTCCATGGGTATAGACGCCTAAAACAGGGCATAAAGTAAAATAGAAATAAAATTAAGGAATCAGTCCTATGATGAATTATTTATGGGGAGGTATGCTGTTGACAGGTATTGTATATGGCGTACTTACCGGTAATGTTAAGGATATTACAGATGCCGTGCTTGCTTCATCGAGAGAGGCAGTCACGCTATGTTTTACCATGTTTGGAATTGTGGCATTCTGGTCAGGACTTATGGAAGTGGCAGTGGATGCGGGAATCATGAAAGGAATGACTAAGCTGCTAAAGCCGGTCATGGGCTTCCTTTTTCCAAAAATACCGAAAGAGCATCCGGCTCTGACCTCTATATCGGCTAATTTTGTGGCAAATATTCTGGGGCTTGGCTGGGCGGCAACTCCGGCGGGACTTCGGGCAATGTCAGAGCTTGCACATCTGGAAGAAGAACGGGGAAAGCTGACAGACGTAGCCAGTGATGAGATGTGTACCTTTCTGGTCATCAACATATCTTCGCTGCAATTAATACCGGTTAATATTATTGCATATCGTAGTCAGTATGGGAGCGTAAATCCTGCCGGGATCATTGCACCTGCAATTCTGGCAACTCTGACAGGTACGCTTGTGGCAGTATTTTTCTGCAAGTGGAAGACCAAAGCTGTGAAACATCAATTTTGCGCGTGTAAAACTCGTGATTTTCATGCATAATCTGCATGAAAACACTTTGCGGAATACTACCTGTGTACAGTAACGAATAGTTGCATAAATTTATAAAAAAGAAATAGCAAAACCTTTATAAGTAAAAAAGAATATGATAAAATAATACGATTCCTGAGGTATGGACGGGGGAAGAAAGGCAAAAGATACGATATGAAGAAAATAAAGAGAAAATTGTGGATACTGGCCATTATCCTGTGTGGATATATGGGCTTTGGAATAAAGGCATATGCAGCTGATGGGCAATGGTTTACACAGCAGGTAGAGAAACTTGCGAAGGAAGGCAATGTATATGTTGTTGCACAGGATGGAACAGGGGATTTCCTGTCAATTCAGGAGGGGGTAAATGCAGTAAACTCCGGGGATACCCTGATTATCTGCCCTGGTATATATGAAGAAAATGTTGAAATCATGGCAAAGACGGTAAATCTTCTGGGAGTTAACCGTGACAGCTGTATTTTACAGTATGATACAGTAAACTATGGAAAAGTACCCCTTACAGTTGCTGCTGGTCAGATCAGCAATATTACAATAAAAGGATACAAGAACGCAGATAAGGGAATGTTTTTACCTGTAATATCCGTTCAGGAAGATTCTTTTGACGAGGATTCCCAGGAACTGCTCAGACAGTCAGCATATTCCGGTTATGCAGTACATGTTGACCAGAATTATCTGTATGGAAAAGAATTGTCTTTTGAAAAATGCCGTATAGAGTCCTATAACAGTTATTGTATGGGAATCGGCAGTAGAGGAGAAAGTACGATTACCGTAACAGAATGTGAGCTGCTGGCAGCAGGAGATGGAGGATGCATCTATCTGCATGATGTGGGTACATTAGATGTAGGAGGAAGTTCTACGATGATTTTTCGTAATTCCATGCTGCAGAGTAGTCTGTGTCCTTATATTATGACAATACATGCACTGCATACAGAGAATCAGATGTATCTTACATTCCAGAACGTGAAAGTATATGGCGTAGCATATGAAGATAATGGTGGGTATTCATATGCCAATATGAATACCGGACTTGGTGTAGAACCGCAGATGATGCATGTACTGTCCAATGAGGAGACGGTGGCATATATGGAAAGAAACAAGCAGGCAGCACCATTATTACAGGAAGGTATCACGTATATTGCAACACAGAAAGGTGTAAAGGAGATTGTACCAAAGAAGCGGTATGTATTTAATGTATACAATGTAGATGGTATGCCGGGAGATGGCTGGTGTGGACTTAGTAACACCTGGCTTACTCCTGACAGCTTTGGAAATACACTGCAGGATATGAATGCCATATACCAGCCTTCTATTACTGGGCAAGAGCCTGTTTTAGCTGATGTACTTCTTTATAATAATCATAACGGCTGATATTCAGAACCTGACCTGTCTCCAGCGTCAACGTCCGTTTGTCGTATTCTGTGATGTAATCGGTATTGACCAGATAGGATTTGTGGATTCTTGCAAAATGATGGTCTTTTTGCTGCAGGAGCTGTTCTACTTCATCCAGTTTGTAATAAAAGGAGTCACACCCATTGGTAGTGACCATATGTATTTTACGGCCTTCAGAATTAAAATACAGAATGTCATCGAGCATAACAGTGGCATATTCCGGTCTGTGATAGTAAGTAAAGGAGCTGGTATCAGATATCAGAAGCTGATAGGTTCTGGTTAAATAAGACCATAACTGGCTGCTGCGGCATTGCAATGAATAAATAGGCTGCAAGAGCAGATTATCTTCAAATTGTATGTAATCTGTTTTCTCTGTGACAACGGATATCAGCTTGTGATTTTTCTGCTTCAGGGAAAGGGCAGCCTGGCGTAAACGTCCATTTTCACCATGCATATCAAACAGCAGAATATCCGGACAGAAGGTATCGCGGGTTTTGTCCATAAGATCATCTGAATCGGAACAGACGAGGATATCATGGGGAATGTTATGTTGTTCAAAGGATTCTGTAATTTCCTGAAGAATAGAATTCCTTTCTTTTGTCTGGTTGATGCAGAGAGCGATTTTTATCATGGTATTTTACCTGCCTTTCGTAATCTATGGCAGAGTATACACAAGAAGAAAATAGGAATAAAGTACTATTATGAATCTTTTAAAATAAGATTATGTTTTGTTTATGAACAGGAGGAATTATAAAATGAATCTATATGATATTATAGGTCCGGTCATGGTAGGACCTTCCAGTTCCCATACGGCGGGAGCTGTGAAAATAGGCTATGTATCCCGCAAGCTGATGGCACAGCCTATTGTAAAAGCACAGATTCTGTTATATGGTTCTTTCCTTGCGACAGGAAAAGGCCATGGTACACAGATCGCTATCGTGGCAGGTCTGCTTGGCATGAAGACAGATGATTGCAGAATTCCTGACAGCTTCCGACTTGCTAAGGAAACTGGAATGGAGATAAGCTTTGGAGAAGCGGAACTAAAGGATGCACACCCGAATTCAGCACAGCTGATCTTAACTGGAGCAGATGGAAGACAACTGGAGATTGTGGGAGAGTCTATCGGTGGTTCACGTATTAATATTGCCAGTATAGACGGGTTGTCTGCGAACTTCTCAGGTGACTATCCGACATTGATCGTTCATAATCTGGATCAGCCGGGACATGTGGCAGAAGTTACCAGCATGTTATCCCATAAATCCGTTAATATAGCGACAATGCAGCTATACAGGGCAGGACGCGGTGGACATGCTGTCATGGTCATTGAGTGTGACCAGGAAGTGCCAAAGGAGTCTATCCAGTGGCTTGCACATCTGGAAGGTATTGAGAAAGTCACTTATTATAGTCTGGAGGAGAAGTAATGGCTTTTGCATATTTAAAAGAGATTACAGAAGCTGCCGAAAAGGAGAACAAACCATTCTGGCAGATTGTTATAGAAGATGATATGAGGGAGCGAAACGTCAGCTATGAGCAGTCCTTCGAGACCATGAGAGGGATGTATCAGGCTATGAAAGAAGCAGATGCGGCATATGACCCTAAACTTCGTTCTGCCAGTGGAATGGTAGGCGGCGATGGAGAGAAGCTGGAAGAGTTTCATAAGAAAAAGAATCGTCTGATAGGAGATTTCCTGACAGAAGTTATGGAAAAGGCAGTAAAAATGGGAGAGTCCAATGCCTGTATGAAAAGGATCGTTGCAGCACCTACAGCGGGTTCCTGTGGCGTTATTCCAGCTGTTCTTCTCACATATGAGATGCAAAAGAATGTATCAGAGGACAAGCTGGTGGAGGCGCTTTTTGTAGCAGCAGGAATCGGTGAAGTAATAGCAGCCAGTGCATCCATTGCAGGAGCAGAGGGCGGATGTCAGGCTGAGATAGGTTCTGCCAGTGCCATGGCGGCAGGAGCAGTGGCATATCTGGAAGGCGGCAAAGAACAGGAAATTGTACATGCGGCGGCATTGGCTCTCAAAAACATGCTGGGTCTGACCTGTGATCCCGTGGCAGGACTGGTGGAAGTGCCCTGTGTAAAGAGAAATGTATCCGGTGCGGTAAATGCAGTGGTATCTTCGCAAATGGCGATAGCAGGCATAAAAAGTGCCATTTACCCGGATGAAGTCATTGATTCCATGAGAAGGATAGGTAAGTTAATACCTGCCTGTCTGAGAGAGACCGGTCAGGAAGGACTGGCAACGACACCTACGGCACAGGCGGTCGTAAAACATCTAAGAGAAAAGTAATCAAAAAGTAATTGTTCATGAGACAGATAAAAAAAGCATATAATGCACAAAGACAGAGTATCAGGATTTAAAATATGCAGTCACAGCTTATGCTTCAGATATCTGATATGATTATCCCGGCCTTGGTATTTTATATCATTGCCATGGGGCTTGCATCAAAGAGAGATATTTATCATTGCTTTATCAAAGGGGCTTCCAGTGGTATTAAGACGGTGGCGGAGATTGCCCCTACACTGATCGGACTGATGGTTGCAGTGGGTGTACTTCGGGCATCCGGCTTTCTGGAATATATTGGAGGGCTGTTTGGCAGGTTTACGGGAGATTTTCCACAGGAATTATTCAGCCTTTTTGTGGTGAAGATCATATCATCTTCTGCGGCAACAGGACTGGCGCTGGATATCTTTAAGGAATATGGTACGGATTCTTATGCGGGGCTGGTTACTTCACTGGCTCTTAGTTCTACAGAGACGGTATTTTATACAATGTCTGTGTATTATATGGCAGTAGGAGTCACGAAGACTCGCTGGACATTAGCAGGAGCTTTGCTTGCCACGGCAGCAGGATTGGGGATGAGTATGCTGTTGGCTGGATGGATGCTATAAGGAGGAAAACAACAAAATGCAAAAGAATATGACAAAGGGGAATCCGTTACCGATTATTCTGCAGTTTACGCTGCCTTTAATGATAGGTAATGTTTTTCAACAGATATACAATGCAGTAGACTCTATGATTGTTGGTCGGTTTGTTGGTGCAAATGCACTGGCGGCAGTAGGCTCAACCGGCACGATCATGTTCATGGTAATTGGAGCGTCTACAGGACTCAGTACGGGATTTACTGTGCTGACTTCCCAGAGATTTGGAATCAGTGATGAGAAGGGTACGAGACAGAGTGTTGCAAATGGTATTCTGCTCTCGATTCTGCTGATCATTGGAATGACATTGTTATCCTTATTGTGTATGAAGAAGGTTCTGACCTTAATGAATACGCCGGAGGATATTTTTGCGGATGCATATAGTTACATATCTGTAATCTGTATGGGTATTGTGGCAAGTGTAGCCTATAATTATTTTGCAGCCTGCCTAAGAGCCATAGGGAACAGTAAAGTACCTCTGGTAACACTGGTATTCTCAGCCTGTCTGAATGTCGTATTGGATCTGTTCTTTATCATTAAGATGAATATGGGTGTTGCAGGTGCGGCATGGGCAACGAATATTGCGCAGGGCGTGTCTGCATTACTGTGTGTACTTTATATTCTGAAGAAAGAGCCGGTATTGTGCCCGGAAGTATCACAGATCAGATTTTATAAGGATGATACGCACAAGCAGTTGTCCGTAGGAATTCCTATGGCATTACAATTTGCAATCACTGCATCTGGAACAATGATCATGCAGGCTGCCATTAATCTGTTCGGTGCAACTGCGGTAGCTTCCTTCTCCGCTGCAAGTAAGATACAGAATATGCTGACGCAGGGAATGATGGCGATAGGACAGACTATGGCTACCTATTCTGGTCAGAACTATGGAGCGGGCGAGATTGAAAGAATTAAGAAGGGCGTCAGGTCCGCATTGATTATAGATGTAATTTATTCTGTACTGGCAGGACTTCTGGCATACTTTGGATTGTCTGTATTGCTGCGTTTCTTTTTTGAAGCGGGCACGGATATGACGCAGGTTATGTTCTATGCCAAAAGGTATACAGTACTTTGCATCCTGTTCTATATACCGCTTAGTGTAATATTTACATTCCGTAATGCCATGCAGGGATGCGGATATGGATTTCTGCCTATGATGGGTGGTGTGGTAGAGCTTGCTGCGAGACTGATCTGTGCGTTGATTTCCATGAAGATCATGAGCTACTCACTGGCTGTATTCTGTGATCCGGCGGCATGGCTGGCAGCAGGTATTTTTACCATGTTTGCATATTTGCATGTGATAAAACAGATCGAAAGGGATGCAAAAAATCGCACAAATTGATGATATTTTATTAAGAATAAGCTGTAAAAAAGGCGTAAACTAAAGGGTTGCGTCTTTTTTTGCTGTATTAAAGTGTAAAAGTGTGCGATAAATACGGGTTGCTAAATAAGTTTTTCTATTTATATAATAGCCATTGTGTAGTTATGAAACACAAAGGGTATGTAAGGTTACTGATTGGAAAGACGAAATGGAGGCATTAAGAATGGAACAGCTTTGTGGCAGTATGGCAATGATGGACAACGAAGGATTTATTCGTGTACTGGGGGATTTGATGGCGCAGAATAAGGGGTTTCAAATTATGATTACTGTGCCTTCCGATAAGAGCAGAGAGTGTGAAAAGAAAGCAGTAAAAGAAACACAGGAAGAAATATCATTGGAGAGAGACGTGACAGGAATGCTGCACAAGATAGGCGTTCCGGCACATATCAAAGGATATCAGTATTTGAGAGAAGCGATTATATACAGTGTAGAAGATCCTGAAATGCTGGGGGCAGTAACCAAGATTCTATATCCTGCCATAGCTAAGAGATCACATACAACATCCAGCAGGGTAGAAAGGGCAATCCGCCATGCCATAGAAGTAGCATGGAACAGAGGCTGTGAAGAGGTTCTGGAAGAAATATTTGGTTATACGATCAGCGTAGGGCGCGGTAAACCGACCAATTCAGAGTTTATTGCAATGCTTGCTGATAAGATAACATTAAAGAGAAAAATCCAAGTTCATTAAATTCGATAATAATTGCATAGGAAATGGTATAAATGATTAGCTATTCTTCTCATTTGTCGTTACAATAAGAATATAAAAATGTATTTGTGTAACATAAAATGGGAGGGATAGCTATTTATGTATATCGCAGAAAACGGACAATATGCAAAGTTATATATTGAGGAATCGGCATACTCAGGGGTAAAGAAAATTGCATCAAAGGTGGCAGAAGATCTGAAAAAGGTAACAGATCATGAGTTCACGGTAGAATACGGACTACCTAAAGACACAGATAAAATAAATGCCATTGTAATTGCAACTCTGGGGAAAAGTGCCTATCTTGAAAGTATGGAGCAGGCTGGCAAGGTGGAGCTGTCAGCAATCCGCGGCAAAAGAGAAGTGTATGATTTCAGGGTATTGGAGCCTGCTAATGGAGAGAGCCATGCAACATTACTGATAGCAGGAAGTGATAAAAGAGGTACGATATATGGTCTTTTTCACCTTTCAGAAATAATCGGGGTATCACCCTGGGTATGGTTTGCTGATGTGATGCCTGCCCATAAAGATGTGATTACACTGACACAGGAGGATAATAAAACATCAAAGGAGCCTTCTGTAAAATACAGGGGATTTTTTATCAATGATGAGTGGCCCTCCTTTGGAAACTGGACATTTCGTCATTTTGGAGGCTTTACAGCCCAGATGTATGATAAGGTATTTGAATTACTGCTTCGGTTAAAAGGCAATTATCTGTGGCCGGCTATGTGGACCTCTTCCTTCAGTCTGGATGGACCGGGCTTTGACAATGCCAAGCTTGCAGATGAGTATGGAATTGTCATGAGTAATTCCCATCATGAGCCATGCCTGCGTCACAGTGAGGAGTGGGATCTGGTCAGAGGAGAGGATTCCATCTATGGAAATGCCTGGAATTATGACAGAAATAAAGAGGGCTTAACGAATTATTGGAGAGATGGACTAAAAAGAAACGGTAAACTGGAAAATATCATTACAATGGGTATGCGTGGTGAACGTGACAGTGAAATCCTGGGACACAGCGCAACATTAAAAGAAAATATTGATTACCTGAAAGAAGTCATTACAACACAGAATCAGCTGATTAAGGAATGCGTAAATGAAGATCTGGATCAGGTGCCAAGAATGCTTGCCCTTTATAAAGAAGTAGAGGCATATTTCCATGGGGATGAGAATACCCAGGGATTAAAGGACTGGAAGGAGCTGGATGGTGTGACGTTCATGCTCTGTGAAGACAACTTCGGTAATATGCGTACTTTGCCCACCAAAGAGAATCGTGACCGTAAGGGCGGCTGGGGTATGTACTATCATTTTGATTATCATGGAGATCCTGTATCTTATGAGTGGGTCAACAGTACACATCTGTCTAAGGTATGGGAGCAGATGTGTGAAGCATATGATTATGGCATACGTGATATCTGGGTAGTCAATGTAGGTGACCTCAAGCCACAGGAGCTTCCGTTATCTTATTTCCTGGATCTGGCATATGATTTTGACAAATGGGGTACTTTGTCTCCCAATAAAACCGGAGAATATACAAAAGAGTGGATTTGTACACAGTTTGGTGCCTTTTTCAATGAAGAAGAGCAGGATAGGCTGTATCAGGTCATGGATGGGTATACCAGACTTAACAGTATCCGCAAACCGGAAGCGCTGTATGTGGACACCTATCATCCGGTGCATTATGGAGAAGCACAGTGGTTATGGAACCAGAGTGAACGTATCATGCAGCTTGCAGATGAACTGGAACAGAATCTTCTGGAGCGGCTGGAGAAAGAGACAGGAGATACACTGACACATATCAAAGATAAAAATGTGACATATGCGTCATTTTATGAGCTGATCTATTATCCGGCAGCAGCTTCCATGAACCAGATACAGATGCAGTTATCCGGCGGCAGGAATCTTCTCTATGCAAAGCAGGGGCGTATAGAAGCCAATGAATATGCAGCAAAGATTGCAAAATGTATAGAAAGAGAAAAAGAGTTACAGGAACAGTATCATAAAGTGGCAGAGGGTAAATGGGATGGCATGATGATGTCAGAACATGTGGGCTTTGTCCACTGGAATGATGAAGAGTGTACATATCCTTTGCAGTGCTATGTTACACCTGCCAATAAGCCAAGAATGATCGTGTCTCCTACTTATGAAGAAGAATATACCATGGGTGGTGACTGGACCAGAAAGACGCTCTATCTGGAAGATTTTCTAAATCCCAAGTGCAGGGAGGTATCGCTGGATATTGCCAATGGAGGACGGATTCCATTTACTTATACAGTAGAGTGTGATGCCAAGTGGCTGTTGCTTTCCCAGAGAAAAGGCGAAGTCACAGTAAAAGACCAGCTGCTTCTGACTCTGGACAGCGAAGAGCTTAGTGGAAAGAAAGAGATACAGACTGCACATTTGTGTATAAAAACTGATTTTGCCAGGGTAAATGTGGAAATCCAGGCATGTTATTTTGCAGATGACATATTACAGGATAAGCACTATGTGCCACTTACAGAGTCTGTGGGACTTGCAATAGAAGCAGATGAATATGAAAGCAGCAAGGCTGCACGGGAAGGAGAATTTCAGGTACTGACACCCTATGGCAAGTATCATGCAGGAGTAAAGGCATATCCGGTAACTGCCAAGTATACACAGAATGCCCCTTCAGTTACCTACAAAATGACTTTGCCGCAGGATGGTGAGTATGAGATTATTCTACAGACAGCACCCTTGAGTCCGGTTACAATAGAGAATCACCTGCGGATTGGGGTGCAGTGGAACGAAGAGCCTGTTGAGTATCCTGAGACAATAGGTAAAGATTATAAGGGTGGAGCACCTTCCTGTAAAGAATGGGGACAGGGCGTGCTGGATCAGATTCATAACCTGTCACTGCATAAGAATGGTAAAAAAGGCAGCAACACCATAACCATATATGCCTGTGATCCATTTGTATTAGAGCGAATTCTTGTAAAAAAAGCAGGAAAAGAGTGGAAAAAGGGATATCTGGGGATTATTCCCGATCTGTTTGGACAGGAGTAGGATGAAAATAGAAAAGAGGAAATCATGACAAAAAAGACATTATTTCTAAATGGATGGTATTTTACCAAACAGCCTCTTGGCAGTACTTTAGAAGATATCAAAGAAAGAAAAGAAGCTTTTCAGGCAGTGAATCTTCCCCATGACTGGCTGATTTATCAGGGTAAGGAGCTTTATGAAGACTCTACCGGCTGGTATCGTAAGGTCTTTTCCTGTGAAAAGCAGCAGGACTATCGGTATGAGATTTATTTTGAAGGTGTCTATATGGATACGACAGTGTATCTCAATGGACAGGTATTGGGTGAGTGGAAATATGGATATTCCAGTTTCTTCTTTGATATGACTCCTTTGCTACAGGAGGGAGACAATGAATTACTGGTAAGAGTCAATTATCAGGCGCCCAACAGCCGCTGGTATTCCGGGGCAGGAATCTATCGAAATGTATATCTGCGAAAACAGCCAAAGTGCCATTTTATCACAGACAGCCTGTATATCACTCCAGCGAAAAAGAGCGAAGATATGTGGCAGGTGGAAGTCAGTGCAGAATTGTCACAGGAAAGCCTGAATCAGGAAAACAGCATACTTATGGTGCAGATATTGGACAGGGAAGGCACAGAAGTGAGCAAAGCAGAGCTGCCGTTTGAAAAGGCAGTCAATCAGGCAGATGGTATCGTAACTGCTCAAATTATGACACAAGTGTCAAATCCTGAACTTTGGAATCTGGAAGAACCATATCTGTATCATTGCAGACTTGTGCTCAAAGATGAAAATAAGGTACTGGATGAGACTAAGGAGCGTTTTGGTTTTCGTATCTTTACCTTTGATACAGATAAGGGCTTCTTCCTGAATGGTGTACACGTAAAACTCAATGGTGTATGTGAGCATCATGATTTTGGCGCATTGGGTGCGGTTTTCAACAAAGAGGCGATGAGAAGAAAACTGGAGATTCTGCGCAAAATGGGCGTGAACAGTATTCGCAGCACGCACAACATGCCCGCAATCGGTCTGTTAGAACTGGCTGATGAGATGGGATTTCTGATCATTGATGAAGCTTTTGACATGTGGGAGAGACCTAAGACCACTTATGATTATGCAAGATTCTTCCCACAGTGGTATCGTAAGGATGTCAGAAGCTGGGTCCGCCGCGACAGGAATCATCCATGCATTCTGTTCTGGAGTATTGGTAACGAAATCTATGATACACATGCCGATGCAAGAGGACAGGAACTGACCAGAATCTTAATGGAAGAGACAAGAAAGCACGACCCTGCGTACCATGCGCAGATTACGATAGGCTCTAATTATATGCCCTGGGAAAATGCGCAGAAATGTGCAGATATTGTAAAATATGCAGGCTATAATTACGGTGAGAAATATTACGACCAACACCACAGGGAACATCCGGACTGGTTCATGTATGGTTCAGAGACTGCTTCTACAGTACAGAGCAGGGGCGTATATCATTTCCCATATAAACAGTCTGTTCTGGCAGATGAGGATGAGCAGTGTTCCGCACTTGGCAACAGTACAACAAGCTGGGGCGCCAAGTCCTCTGAGATGTGTATTCTTACGGAGAGAGACCGGGAATTCTCCATGGGGCAGTTTTTGTGGACCGGGTTTGACTATATAGGAGAACCGACACCATACCACACAAGAAATTCCTACTTTGGACAGATAGACACAGCAGGTTTTGAAAAGGACTCCTTTTTTCTATATCGCGGGGCATGGACGGATGCAAAGAAAGCTTCTTTTGTACATGTTTTTCCTTATTGGAATTTCAATCCGGGACAGCTGGTGGATGTGAGAGTGGCTTCCAATGGAGCATTTGTGGAGCTGCTGTTAAATGACAGATCCATAGGAGAATATCAGATTGACCATGAGAAAGGCACTGTCCTTACCGGTAACTGGCAAGTGGCATATGAGCCTGGAGAGCTGACAGCTATAGCTTATGACGAGAATCATCAGGAGATAGCCAGAGAATCCAGACATTCTTATGGAGAGCCGGTAAAGCTTGTCATGGAGTTGTATCAACCTGAAAAAGAGTTCACAGCAGGTAATTATGATCTTGCCTATGTGACAATATCTGCTGTAGATGCACAGGGATATCCTGTAGAGGATGCAAATCAGTATGTGGAAGTCTCTGTAAAAGGAGCCGGCTGGCTGACAGGACTGGATAATGGAGATAGTACGGATACGGATGAATATAAGGGATATTGCAGACGTATGTTCAACGGTAAGCTTCTGGCAATTGTAGCAATTGGGGAACATAAGGGCAGTATACAGGTTAAGGCAGCGGCTGGAGGATTACAGCCTGCCGAGCTTACCATTGTGGTATCAAAGGAAATCAGCATAGAGGGTACTTCCTTTATTCCAGAAGTATTTGCAAATAAAAGTGGGAAGGATGCTCCTGCCTGGGTTCGTAGAATCGAATTGACAGCAAATGATGGAAATGTCTTTTCACCGGACAAAAAGCAGCTTAGTGTCACTGCAAGAATAGAACCACAGGAGGCAATGAACTGGATAAAACCGGAGGATTTGATCTGGAAAACCGTAAATGATGCGGGAATTGAAAGTCCACTGGCAAAAGTGACAGATGTGTCAGGATTTACGGCTAAGATAGAAGCTTATGGAGATGGACAATTCAGATTGCGTTGCATGACCAGAAATGGAACAGATATCGTGAAGGTTATCTCCCAGCTGGAATTTCAGGCACAGGGGCTTGGAGAAGCCAATCTGAATCCGTATGGATTTATTGCAGGCGGTATGTATACCTATGCGGAAGGTGATGTGGGAAATGGCAATGAACATGGTGTCTCCACAGCCAGAGATGGTAGAACGGTGGTAGGCTTTGACCATGTTGATTTTGGAAGCTTTGGCTCTGACCAGATTACACTTCCTGTATTTGAACTGGGTGGAGAAGAGTGTCCGATTGAGATATGGGAAGGAATACCGGAAAAGCCGGATAGTGAGATGCTTGCAAGGGTAATCTATCACAAGCCCTCTATCTGGAATGTATATCAGGAGGAAAGCTATAAGCTTAACCGCAGAATAAAGGGTGTAACGCAGATTTCTTTTGTACTGCACCAGAAGATACATCTAAAGGGCTTTTCTTTTGCACCACTGCAAAAGGCATATGAGAAGCTGTATGCATCAGAAAATGATGCGGTATACGGTGATACCTTCAGGATTGAAGGCAGGGAAGTCACAGGAATTGGCAACAATGTAACGCTGGAATTCCATGACATGGATTTCGGTGAGGATGGCTGCAGCAGTGTAACCATATGCGGCAGAACGCATAATGACAAGGATGCGATCCATATCAGCTTTCAGGAGGGTGAGCAGGAGACAAGGCAGCTGGTTGAATTTGAAGGTACAGCAGATGACTCTTATCGCGAGCTGACATTCCCACTCAAATGCGTAAAAGGCACAAAGACAGTACGCTTTATCTTCCTGCCCGGAAGTAATTTTGATTTCAGCTGGGTAGAGTTCCATCATTAAATTTAGTACGAGTTTTTACATTTGGCTTGCAAAACAAATATTACTTGTTATAATCAGTTTAGAGTTATTTAATAAATAACAAATATTATTAAAATAGCTTAAATACTTAAAGGAGGAGAAGAGAGATGTCATACTACAGCTTATTAATGGGGGCAGGATTCGGTATTATAGTTGTTGCAGTTATTATTATCATTGCATGGTATGTACTGTGTTCCTATGCTCACATGAAGGCACTTAAGGCACTTGGCTATGATAAGGCATGGCTTGCATGGATTCCTTATGGCGTGTTCTATGCATGTGCTGATGTTGTAACAGGTCAGGATGAAAAGGTGAAATTATTTGGAAGCCTTGAAATTCCTGCTATTGTATTCAAATTGTGGTGGATCATTCCGGTTGCATTTTTACTTTTACCACTGAATGCTACAATAGAAAATCTGATTACACTTGTTCTTGATGTTGTATTCTTAGGATGTACATATGCAAAAATGTATGCAAGATTAGAGAATAAGCAGGAAAATGAGACACAGGCAATTGGCTGCGTATCCGGATTTATCCAGATTATTGCAGTTGTAAAATTCCTGATGTACAAATAATTGATATTTGGGCTCCACAGTCTTGCGACTGTGGAGTTTTTTTAGTGTGACTGGCGGTATTCCTTGGGAGTAACGCCATATTTTTGTTTAAAGAGACTGTAGAAATGAGTGCGGTTGGTGAACTGGAGTCTGGTTGCGATAGAGCCTATGGATTCATTGGTCTCGGTCAGATACTGGGCGGCTTTCTTCAGGCAGAAGGTCATACCGTAATCGTAGAGACACAGACCGGAGTATTTGTTGACGATACGGTTGAGATAATCACCACTGTAATTAAGATGATGCTCTAATTCTGCCCTGGACATTCTGCCATTGCTTTCCTCAAAGAGATGGCTGATACGGGAGAACAGCAGAAAATCACTGTTGGTATCCAGGCTGACTTTGGTGCAGTGATAGTATTCAGGTGAAGATAAATAAGACAGGAATGCGCACAGAAGTCCTCTGATCTGATAAGCTGCCCCAAAATCCGGGTAAAGCAGTGTCTGAATCATAGACTGTGCCAGATCATGAAGATGGAGAGCATGCTTGTGATTCTGATAGGCAGGAATGAAGTCCAGGTATGCCTTTTTACCGGGATATTTTAAATCATCCGTAATAAACTGATAGATTTCTCCATTACAGATTTTCTTTTCGGCAGAAAAAGCCGAATTCTGCGCGGACTTGAATAATTCGGAGACAAACTCTGGTGACATTCCAATAAAAAGTACTTTGGTCTTGGCATGATAGTGCTCCAGATGACAGAGACTGCGGTTAATGAGACAGCAGGAACCGGCTGCATAGAGGTAATCCTTGCCTTCAATCTTCTGTACAATACTTCCTTCCAGAACAATGACAAATTCAAAGAAATCATGATAATGCATGACATCCTTTGTACGGGCAAAGTTCTTGGTGGCTGCGGATTCCTGGTACATCAGGGATTTCTCAGCGGAAAGAGTCATGATATTAATGTAATCCTCCAATTCTGAACCGCTGCAGTACTCCAGAGTGAGCTGAAAGGGTACATTCATATGATAGAAACGGTTCAGGTCACTATTGGTATTCTGTACGTTAATGCTGGAATACTGGCTTTGCAGCGCCTGCTGCATCTGCATATATTCATTGTCTATCTTTATATTCATTTCAAACCTCCAATGTCTGATACCATATAATCCCAAATCTGATACAAATTTTCTGCGCACATATCGTTTTAAGACATTGTTGCGCAGTGTGCTAATTGTATATAATTATAATTAGAAACAAGATAATTATATACAATATTACAATAAAAGTAAAGGCGAATAGCAAGCTGCACAAAAGATATCAAAAAAGGAGAATGTAATGCGACAGGATTTTACTTATGGAGTTGACCTTGGATGGGTCAGTCAGCTGGAAAAACAGGGAATTACGTGGACTGACAAATCCGGGAAGAATGTAGATCCACTCCAGGCGCTGAAAAGTATGGGCGCAACAGCGGTGCGCTTGAGAGTGTTTGTAAATCCACCTGAGAATGCGATGTGGCGTAAGCCAAAGAAACAGGCATACGGAAGGGAATTTGGTGGAGAGGAATGTATGCTGGGACTGTGTGATGGCAAGAATGTCCTTGAAATGGCAAAAAGAGTCAAGAAGCTGGATATGGATCTGATGATTGACTTCCATTACAGTGACCATTTCGCAGATCCTATCTATCAGGATATACCACAGGCGTGGGAGACATTGGACCAGGATGGATTGAAACAAAAGGTAAGGGAGCACACAAAAGAAGTACTGACTCTTCTTACAGAACATAATATTTATCCTGACTGGGTACAGGTCGGAAATGAAATCAATTCGGGAATCCTGCTTCCGGCGGGAAGTTCATCCGCAAATCCACAGTTCCTTGTAGAACTGCTGAATGCAGGATATGAGGCAGTCAAGGAGTGTTGCCCGGATTGCCAGGTAGTTACCCATATATCCGGTGGAAATGATTATAACATGTGTACCAGGTTCTTTGATGTCTTTTTCCAGAATGGAGGAAAGACAGATATTATGGGATTCTCCTATTATCCATACTGGGTACAGATGAAACATGACGAAGAGAAGCTTACAAAGGATATGACAGCATTGGCAGACAGATATCGCAAACCCTTGATGCTTGCAGAAATCGGTGGACCTGAGACAGAGGAAGAAGAAACCTACAAGCTTCTTCGCAGCGCAGTCAGATCAATTAAGGCAGTTCCTGATGGTCAGGGAAAAGGTATCTTTTACTGGGAACCTGAAGTAGGGGCAGATCTGTTGCCGGATCAGTATCCATTAGGAGCCGCCAGAGTCAATGGAGATAAGAACATTCAATTCACCTGTGCAATGAATGCTTATAAGGATGCACGGGCAGAAGAAAAGTAAGGCAACAAGAAGTTGCGCAAATTGCGCATGACCTTGGACAGAGAGGAAGGGAGATTTTATGAAAGAGGCAGCAGACAAGAAAAAGTATAAAGTGCCTTTCTGGAAAACAGTGAAAAAGCACTGGATGCTGTTAGCAATGCTGGCACCGGCAGTCATTTATGTAGTGATATTTGCTTACATACCTATGACGGGCGTTGTGCTTGCATTCAAGAACTATCAGTATGCAGGTGGTATCTATGGTTCTCCGTGGAATGGACTGGATAACTTCAAAGCCTTGCTGGTAGCAGGTAAGTTAGGTCAGGTAACAAGAAATACGCTTTTGTATAATATCGCATTTTTGTTCCTGGGAGTTGTATTTGAAATGGGCAGTGCAATCCTGCTGAATGAAATATTCGGCAAGGTATTTAAGAAGATCGCGCAGTCCTTTATGTTCCTGCCATACTTCATCAGCTGGGTAGTAGCAGGTGCAATCATGTATAACATCTTCAACTATGAAAAGGGTGTATTTAACCATTTATTAAATATGTTAGGTTCTACACCTTTTGACTTATACAATACACCGGGCGCATGGCCATTTATATTAATCTTTTTAAAGATATGGAAACAGACAGGATATGGCTCCGTTGTATATTTGGCTGCAATCACAGGCCTGGATCAGGAAATGTTCGAAGCAGCATCCATAGATGGTGCAGGTGTATGGCAGAAGATCAAATACATCACGATTCCTTCCCTGATGCCTACCATGATGATACTGGTATTAATGGGAATCGGTAATATCTTCCGCGGAGACTTCGGCCTGTTCTATCAGACAGTAAAGAGCAGTGCATTGTTACAGCCTGTTACGGATGTAATTGATACTTATGTCTTCCGTTTACTGATTAACAACAGTGATGTCGGTGTATCTGCGGCAGCAGGTTTATATCAGTCAGTACTCTGCTTCTTAACGATTACAATATGTAATAAGCTGGTTAAGAAAGTAGATCCGGACTACGCATTATATTAAGGAGGTGTGTAATATGTCAGCGACTCAGGTTCATCATAGAAAAATGACAAAAGATCAAATGATCGTGAATATTGTCGGCTATATTCTGATCGGCATATTTGCACTTGTATGTGTTATCCCGTTTTATCTGATTATCGTGGCATCTTTTACAGATGAGTCAGAATTGATCAGAAACGGATATCCTATTATTCCGACCGTATTCAGTGTACAAAGCTACCTGCTGTGTTTAAAGAATCCTGTGTCCATAGCCAAGGCATATGGAACAACAATTGGTGTTACAGCAGTCGGAACCGCATTTGCAGTATTTATTGCAACGATGACAGGTTATGTACTTTCCCGTAAGGATTTCCCATGGCGCAACAAGTTTTCATTCTTCTTTTTCTTCACGACACTGTTCAGTGGAGGACTGGTTCCATGGTATATGCTATGTGTACGTTATCTGCACTTTAAGAATTCCTATATAGGTATTCTCTTACCACTGATGTTCTCAGTATGGAACATGATCATTGCAAAATCTTTTATGAATGGTATTCCAAGTGCTATTACAGAATCAGCCAAGATTGATGGTGCTAATGATTTTGTAATCTTCATGAAACTGATACTTCCTCTTAGTAAGCCACTGATTGCGACACTCAGCCTTTTCTCAGCGCTGGCTTACTGGAATGACTGGTATAACTGTATGCTCTATATTACCAATGAGGATATGTTTACATTACAGTACTACTTACAGAGAATGCTGGGTAGTGCAGAAGCTATGAGAATCGTAGCAGAGAAATCAGGTATCGCATTACCATCCGTTCCACTGGAAAGTATGAAGATGGCAATGACCGTTATCGCAACAGGACCGATTGTACTTCTGTATCCATTCGTACAGCGCTACTTTGTAAAAGGCCTTACGATTGGTGCAGTTAAGGGATAATAACGATTTATCAAAAAGGAGAGGACAATATGAAGAAGAAAAAATTACTTGCAACTATTTTAAGTATGTGCATGACAGCATCCATGCTTACAGGCTGTGGCGGCTCTGCTGCATCCTCATCAACGACTGACACAACAGCAAAAGATACTGCCAAGACAGAGGCGGCACAGGCAGATGCAAAGACAGATACAGCAGCAACATCAGCATCTATGGACAGCTTACCATCAGAGGTAGGTCAGGGAACTATCGCAGCAACCCCTGAAATGTATGCTTCCACAGATCTGAGCAAGAGCTACACAGTTAATATGTATCTGATTGGTGATACACCAAATGACTGGGATAGTGTTATTAATAAAGTAAATGATTACTTACAGCCATTTAATACAGAGCTTGCAGTCACATTCATGAGCTGGAGTGATTATCAGACCATGTATTCTCTTGTACTTGCAGGTGGTGAACAGGTTGACTTGATCTTTACTGCCCCATGGTGTTTCATGTACAACGAAGCTGCAAAGGGCTCTTTCTATGAACTGACAGATGACTTTGTAGCAAACTATATGCCTCTTACAAGCAAGTACCAGGCAGCAGACAGCTGGGATGAGACAACAATATCAGGAAAGACAATCGCAGTACCATCCAATAAGGCACAGCCTATGGGTAAGATTGTAGCAGTCCGTCAGGACTTAATGGACAAGTACGGTATAAGCGAGCTGGATAACTGGGATGATTATAAGAAATATATGCTGACTATTGCAGAAAAGGAAACTCCTGAAAGTGGTATTTATGCGTTGGCGGCAGCTGGTGATAACAATGAGTTGTGGGATGTATACCGTCAGCAGACAGATACTTTCCTTGCCCTGGACAGCAGTTATCTGGATTTCATGTATGAATACAAAGGAGATATCCCTGCAAAAGAAGACATTAAGCTTGCTTATGAATTTGATTCCTTCCGTAATTATGCAAAAGATATGAAGGAAATGGCAGACGCAGGCTGCTGGAGCAGATCAGCCCTGACTAATACAGTAACAGATGATGATGCTTTTGGTAACTTACAAGGTGCATCTATCGCATGGAATGGTTCTGTATTCACATATATGAGACAGGCTGAAAAGACAGACGGCGTAAAATGTATGGCATATGACCTGACAAAGGAGCATCTGGTAGGTGCAGAAGCATATTCCAACAACGATATGGCAATCGCAGCAGGTTCTAAGAATCCTGAGAGGGCAGCTATGGTACTTGACCTGATCAAATTTGATACTTATCTGAACAGACTGCTTATTCTTGGTGAAGAAGGTGTACATTACTCTATTGATGACCAGAATCAGTATACTAAGTTAGACAAGAGTGCAGACTATGCGCCATTTGCTATTTCAGCATCCTGGGCAATCAAGAACAGCGACTTGAGTGAAGCCGGTGTGGAAGAGCGTGAGAAGAAGATTACAGATGCATGGGAATCCAGAGTACAGATGAACCCTACAATTACATTCGTATTTGATGATACTAATGTAAAGGCATATGTATCCGCAGTAACAGCAGTTCTTACAGATTATGTACCTATGCTTGAGCTTGGTCTTGTAGATGATGTAGATACTACATTGGATGAAATGATCAAGAAGTGCTATGATGCAGGATTACAGCAGGTATATGATGAGTTCTACTCACAGTACGATGCATGGCTTGCAACTAGATAATAGTTACGGAGCTGATAAAAAACGATGCGAAGAAAGCTGGCTGATGAAGTCAGCTTTCTTGCTATCAGGAAGGGGGTGTTGGTATGACAATGGAAGAAATTGCAAGGGATATGGGAGTGTCCAGAAGTACGGTATCCAGAGCACTTTCAGGGAAAGGCAGAATCGGGGAAGATACAAGGGCAAGGATCAGAGAGTATGTGGGCAGGCAGTCAGAGGCAGAGAATCAGTCAACGAATAATTTAGCTGTAGTGCTTCCCAATGATGCCTATACGACCAATGCCCCTTTCTTTCAGGAGTGTCTGCTTGGAATCAGTGAAGTGGCGGCGGCGCTTCAATATCATGTCCTGATAACGGCAGGTGCACTGAATGATACCCGTGATATTAAGATGCTTGTGGAGGAACAGAAGATTGATGGAATTATCCTGCTGAGGGGTGTAGAGAATGACAGTGTCTTAAAATACCTGACAGACCGGCACTTCCCGACAGGGCTTACTGGAAGCTGTAAGTATGAGGAAATCCTGCAGGTAGATGCAGACCATTATCAGGCGGCAGCAAGCCTGATGTCCGTTCTGATCGGACAGGGATATCGTAAATTTGCCTTTGTAGCAGGTGATATGCAGTATCGGGTCAATCAGAACCGCAGCGAAGGATGTTATGCCGCTTTGAAGCAATATGGACTGGATATGGAGCAGCAATGCTATTATACTGATTTTAGAAACTCAGAGCCGATAGAGAACTATATTTGTGATATGATAGAGAAAAGGGTTGAGTGTATTGTATGCGCAGATGATGTCATTTGTACCCGTTTCATGTCCTGTCTACAGGCGCAGGGTTATCGGATTCCTGATGATATTGGAATCGTATCACTGTGTAACAGTGCCAGTCTGGAGTGCTTTACTCCGGCAGTGACAGCAGTGAATGTCTCTGCAAGACAGATGGGGAATGTCATAGGAAGACAGATGATCAACAGGCTGCGTGGAGAAAGCTACAATGCAAAGACAACCTTGAATCATGAAATCCTGCTTCGCAAATCGGCAGACAGAGGATATCGTATCTAATTGTGTATGGGAAAGGTCAGGGCAAGAGAATTATGTATTTATGTGATGAAAAGGTCAGAGAAAAACAAAATTTTAACCTGGACTGGTATTTTTATCATGGAGATAATCAAATACAGACAGGACAAACTCAGGTAAGTGACTATGAACCGGTAAAGCTGCCGCATGACTGGAGTCTGTACTATCCATGGAAAGAGGATGCACCATCCTGCGGTTCCGGTGGATATGCAGAAACGGGAATTGGCTGGTATCGTAGGATTTTTGACGTGAATCCACAGGCATTTACCAGGGGAAGAGTATTTATCCACTTTGAAGGTGTCTATATGCTTTCTACAGTGTGGATAAATGGGCATAAATTAGGACAGCATGTGTATGGATATACGCCTTTTGAATATGAAATCACACAATATCTGCATGAGGATGGCAGGGAAAATGTGCTGGATGTGAAGGTAGACAATTCTGCGCAGCCCGGTTCGAGATGGTACTCCGGCTCCGGTATTACCAGAAATGTATGGATTGTAAAGACATCAGATACTTATATTGCGCCATTTGGAGTAGGAATCCGGATTCCCCGTATAGAAGAGGATAGAGCACATATATCAGTAGAAATTTCTCTTGCCCATGCAGAAGATAAGAAATTATCTGTTCAGACCACTGTATTCTCCCCGGATCATGAGATCTGTCTGGAGCTGTGTACGGACAGAAAGGGAGAGACCAATACACTGCATCAGCAGGGGATAATAGGGACTCCGCTTCTGTGGGAAGTGGACGCTCCTTTCCTGTATGAAGCGGTGACTCTGCTCTATGACCAGGATACCCTGATTGATGAGGTACATACCTTCTTTGGTATCCGTACTGCCGTATTTGATGCAGATAAAGGATTTCTGTTAAATGGCAGACAGGTGAAGTTAAATGGTGTGTGTATTCACCATGATGGCGGCTGTATGGGTGCAGCGGTTCCCCTGCCTGTATGGAAAAGACGATTAGAGAAGCTGAAAGAAATGGGAGTCAATGCCCTTAGAATGGCGCATAATCCACCAGACAGCGCACTGCTGGAGCTGTGTGACAGAATGGGCTTTCTCGTAATGGATGAAGCTTTTGACGAATGGCATTATCTAAAGGGTAAGGAGCTTGGCAGCAATACCCATGAAAGCCACGGCTATTCCCTGTGGTTTGATACCTGTCATGAAGAAGATCTGCGTACCATGCTGCTGCGTGACCGCAATCATCCAAGTATTATTCTGTGGAGTATTGGAAATGAAGTGCCTGACCAGACTGCGCCGGAGGGGTATCTTACAGCCAGACATTTAAAGAGCATCTGTAAATCCATTGACCCGCTGCGTGCAGTTACACAGGCAAATGACCAGATTGCAGCAGAGCCAAGGGCAGCCAGGGAAGAATTCTTAAACGAACTGGATGTAGTCGGATATAACTATGTGGGCAGATGGAGAACAAGGGCAGAGACTTACTATGATGAGGATAAACGTAAACACCCCAACTGGTGCATGATTGGTACAGAGAATAGCGGACTTGGTGGAATGAGAGGACGGTATCTCTTTGGCATGGAGGAAAAAGCAGGCTGGTGGATGCGTCCATATTACAGTGCTCCGATAGAGGTGGGACGCCTGCTTCGTTATACCATGACCCATGATTATGTGGCAGGAGATTTCATGTGGACAGGTATTGATTATCTGGGAGAATCCCACTGGCCTAACCGTTCTGCAAACGCAGGAGTGCTGGATACCTGCGGTTTTGCCAAGGACAGCTTCTATTTCTACCAGAGTATCTGGAGAAGAGATATTCCTGTTGCACATTTGCTTCCCCATTGGAATATGGATGTAGATCAGGGAACAATCCTTCAGGTGTTAGGCTATACGAACTGTGACAGTGCAGAGCTGATTTTAAATGGTAAATCCTATGGGAAAAAGGCATATTCCTACCCTGACTATGGAATGACACAAACCTATGGGCATTTTGATAAAGAGCCAATTCCTGCAAATACGGACAATCTGTTCCTTGGCTGGGATGTACCATATGAGCCGGGATATGTGGAATTAGTGGGCTTCAAGGATGGTAAAGAAGTCGTGCGTGACAGAGTGGAGACAGCAGGTGAACCATACGCAATCAGGCTCAATTGTTATCAGGATACTCTGGCAGCAGATGGGTTGGATGTAGGACAGATTGAGATAGCCATAGTAGATGAAAAGGGCAGACTGTGTCCGCAGTCAGAACAGTATGTTCAATTATCTGTAGAAGGTGCCGGCGAATTAATCGGCATTGATAATGGTAACTCAGCCAGTCATGAAAGCATGAAAGGAAGCGGTATTTATGTATCTGCCGGACAGGCATTTGCAGTAATACAGTCAACCGGCAGAGCAGGTAAATGTGTTGTGAGGGTGGAGGCAGAAGGACTGCAAAGTGCCGGAATAGAATTATCCTTTATATAAACATGTATAAACAGTAAAAAGGCGTCTCCTGATGATCAGGAGGCGCTGTGCTGTCTTTTGCGGTAATCAGTTGGCGTACAGTTGTGACTGGACTTAAAGACTCTGTTAAAAGTTGCCAGACTGTTAAAGCCGCTCTGCATGGCAATGTCAGCAATGGAATACTCGGGATTATCCAGAAGCAGTTCTGCATGGAGCAGACGCCTTTTGGTCAGATATTCATAATAGGATACGCCGGCAAATTCTTTAAATAAACGGATAAAGTGGGATTTACTGAATCCGGTCATTTCCGCAAGCTCGTCCATGGACAAATCTTCCGTACAATGTTCATTCATATAAGTACACAAATTAAAGAAAGTATCAATATAAGATTGCTGCTTATGTTTCTTGAGACTGCTGAAGCTGTCAGTTTGTTTCAGACGCAGCCTGCCTGCCTGCACAAAAAAGGCAATTGCCAGACCGTGAATACTGGCTTCAAAAAGCGGTTCTACTGAAGTATATTCCTGATAGATCTGCATGAGGTACTGAACCAGTCTGGAATGTATCTCAGGGCATTCAGATTCCCGGAACAGGGCATAAGGAAAGAACTTGTTATAAATGGAGTCGAAGCCATTGACTTCTCTTAAAATTGCATGATCTACCTGAAAAATAAGCCTGCGTCCCTTGGGTGGTGCTATCAGTTCATGTATCTGTCCGGATGGGATGATAAAGATATCATTTGGCTCCAGACAGTAGGATTGCTTCTCTATTACAGCAGTGTATATATTCTCAATTGGCATAATAATTTCCAAGTCAGTGTGCCAGTGAGCAGGATAGTTCTCTGCTTCTATATTCATATACAGACGAAACGCCTGTGTAGCCGGATGAAGGACGGTTTCACGCCTTCCATGCAACTCTTCAATCATAATAAATCCTCCTGATCAAAAATACTCATATTCTCAAATAATATCAAAATGTGATGCGGTACAAACTGCAAAATTTACTTAAATTATTGTTTAGATTGTACTTATCATAACAAAAAACAGCCAATAAATCTAGCGCTTTGTCGTTAGTTTTAAAGAAAATATATAGAAATTATGCAAATATGCATATATAAAATTTTGTAAAATGAGAATATTTGATAATTGTGTGACAATATTTAAGAGGAAAGCAATAGGCAAGTTGTATATAATTTGCTTATAAACGAAAATAAATTAGTGAAAATGCTAACTATATATTAAGTCGTCGAAAGAGGAGATGGGAGAATTGGAATTAGTACATGATCAGGACAAGAATCAGGAGTATCGCAAAGCAGCCAGAAAACTTGTTGCGCAGATGGATTTACGTGAGAAATGCAGCCAGACACTGAACTGGGCTTCTGCAGTGGATAGATTGAACATAAAGGCATATAACTGGTGGAACGAGGCACTTCATGGAGTAGCGAGAGCCGGTGTGGCAACTGTATTCCCACAGGCTGTCACATTGGCAGGCAGTTTTGATGAAGATCTGGTAGAAGAAGTAGCAGATGCCATATCCACAGAGGGGCGTGCAAAATACAATAACCAGCAGAAATATAATGATACAGATATTTATAAGGGACTGACTTTCTGGTCTCCTAATGTCAATATTTTCCGTGATCCCAGATGGGGCAGAGGACATGAAACCTTTGGAGAAGATCCTTATCTTACAAGCAGACTGGGCGTAAGATTTGTTGAAGGAATCCAGGGACATGACGAGAAGTATATGAAAGCAGCTGCCTGTGCCAAGCATTTTGCAGTGCACAGCGGACCGGAAGATTTAAGACATCATTTCAATGCAGAAGTATCCAGGAAAGATTTATATGAAACTTATCTGCCGGCATTCAAAGCCTGTGTGCAGGAAGCCAAGGTAGAGGCAGTGATGGGAGCCTATAACAGGACAAATGGACAGCCTTGCTGTGGAAGTGAAGAACTTTTGCAGAACATCCTGAGAAAGAAATGGGGATTTCAGGGTCACGTCGTATCAGACTGCTGGGCTATCCGTGATTTCTTCCAGGGACATAAAGTAGTAGATACCGCACAGGAAGCTGTGGCAATGGCTATGAATCATGGATGTGATCTAAACTGTGGTAACTTATTCTCCTGTCTGGAAGATGTCGTAAAGGAAGGTATGGTACCGGAAGAGAGAGTAGATGAAGCAGTAGAGAACCTGTTTACAACCAGAATGAAGCTTGGTACATTAGGAGAAGTCAAGGATAATCCTTATGATAAGATCTCTTTCCTGGAAGCTGATTCTGATAAAATGAAGCAGCTTAATCTGAAAGCAGCAATGAAGAGTGTTGTACTTCTGAAAAATGAAGATAAGCTTCTTCCACTGGATATAAAGAAATACAAGACAATCGGTGTGATCGGACCAAATGCTAACAACCGTAAAGCACTGGTAGGTAATTATGAAGGAACAGCATCTCAGTATATTACCGTAGTAGAAGGCATTCAGGAATATGCAGGGGATGAGGCAAGAGTATTATACTCAGATGGATGTCATCTCTACAAAGATAAAATAGAGAATCTTGCAGTTGCAAATGATAGAATTGCAGAAGTGAAAGGCATCTGTGAGTACAGTGATATCGTGATCTGCTGTATGGGACTGGATGCAGGACTGGAAGGAGAAGAGGGAGATCAGGGTAATCAGTACGCAAGTGGTGATAAACCAAACTTAAATCTTCCGGGAATCCAGGAAGAAGTACTGGAAACGGTGGCTGCATGTGGTAAGCCTGTTGTACTGGTACTGTTATCAGGAAGTGCACTTGCTATCAACTGGCCGGCAGAACATATTCCGGCAATCCTCTATGGTGGATATCCCGGAGCACAGGGCGGCAGGGCAATTGCAAAGCTGCTGTTTGGTGAAGCAAGTCCGGAAGGCAAGTTACCGATTACTTTCTATAAATCTTCTGAAGAACTTCCTGAATTTACAGATTATGCAATGAAGGGCAGAACCTACAGATATATGGAGCAGGAAGCATTGTTCCCATTTGGATATGGATTATCCTATACGGATTTCGAGATCAGCAATGTGAAGCTTTCCGCAGATGTAGTAACAAAAGAGGGTATCAGGGTAGAAGCAGATATCAGTAATGTAGGCGAGTATGACAGCGCACAGACCTTACAGGTTTATGTATCTACAGGAGTAAAGGATGCACCTAAGGTACAGCTGAAAGGATTAAAGAAGGTTGCTGTAAAGAAAAATGAAACGAAGCATGTGGAAATAACATTAACCGACAAGGCTTTTGCATTATACAATGAAGATGGTGAGATGGTACTGACCAAAGGCAGCTGTAAAGTATATGTAGGAAGCAGTCAGCCGGATGCAAGAAGCCACAAGCTTACAGGAAACAGCCCTGTAGAATTTGAAGTAAAGATTCCTGAGAATCGTATCATTGTAGAGTAATACATAAAAAGGAGGAGATTTACTTGGCAAAGACAAAGGTAAAAGCAAGTAAAAATGGGCAAATGCCTCTTGGAAAACATATCGCGAAGAACTGGCGTCTGTATATGTTTCTGGTAATTCCCATTATATATTATCTGGTATTCAGATATATACCAATGTTCGGTAATGTCATTGCATTCCGTAAATACCGCGCAGGTGGTGGAATCTTTGGTGTAGAGTGGAGTGGATTCAAATACTTCAGACAGTTCATCAGAGATCAGATGTTCTGGAGAGCATTTGCCAATACATTAAGATTGAATATTATTTACTTACTGTTCCGTTTCCCACTGACTCTGATCTTTGCATTATTACTCAATGAGATCAAGAACATTCACTGGAAGAAATTCGTGCAGACGGTATCTTATCTGCCGCATTTCATTTCCATGGTAATTATTGCAGGTATGATCCGTGAGATGTTATCTACCAATGGACCTATCAATGGTTTCCTGACCGCACATGGACATGAAGCAATTTCCTTTATGGCATTACCTGAGTGGTTCACAACCATATTCGTAGGTTCCGGTCTGTGGCAGGGACTTGGCTGGGGAACTATCCTCTACCTGGCTGCAATTGCAGGTATCAGTCCTGATCTGTATGAGGCAGCAGAAATTGATGGTGCAAACCATTTCCAAAGAGTATGGAATATCACGATACCATGTATCTTGCCTACGATTACAACTTTACTGATTCTGGATATCGGTGGTCTGGTAGGCTCCGGTGGGGCATTTGAGAAGGTATTCCTGTTGTATAACCCAATGACTTATGAGAAGGCAGATATCATTTCAACCTATGTATATCGAATGGGTATCGGTTCAGGTAACTACAGTTATGCTACCGCAGTTGGATTGTTTGAAGGCCTGATCAATCTGGTATTACTGACACTTGCCAATATTGTATCCAAGAAAACGACAGAAAGCGGATTGTTCTAAGGAGGTGGAAAGAATATGGCAAAAAATATGGATATGGTCTCATCAAGGACCAAAATTAAAGTATCGACAGGATATCGTGTATTTCAGGTATGCAACACAATACTTATGATTCTGGTATGTGTCATTACCCTGTATCCTTTCCTGTATCTGGTTGCGCAGTCTTTCTCATCTGAGTCTGCAATTGTACAGGGGCTGGTAAAGATATGGCCGGTAGATTTTAACCTGACTACATATAAGAGCGTAATTTCAAAAGGCGATTTTATCAGATACTATGGCAATACAATTCTGTACGCAGTTATCGGTACACTTGGTTCACTGCTTTTCTCGGCAATGCTTGCCTATCCTTTATCCAAGCCGGAGCTGAGACTGAACAAGATAGCAGCACCGCTCATCATCTTTACAATGTATTTTGGCGGCGGTATGATTCCAAACTACGTATTGATGACATACTTAGGACTGCGTGACACGGTAGCAGCATTTATCCTGCCCGGTCTGATCGGTACATATTATGTGTTGTTAATGAAGTCCTTCTTTGCAGGAATCCCAAGAGAACTGGAAGAGGCAGGATCTATTGACGGACTCACTCATATAGGTATCTTCTTCAAAATCGTGCTTCCATTATCCAAGCCAATCATGGCAACTATGGCACTGTTTTATATGACAGGATACTGGAGCAACTGGTTCAATGCATTCCTGTATCTGGATGATAAGAAGAAGTGGCCTGTGGCATATTACTTAAGACAGATCATCAATGGTTCTGCAACGAGTAATGACCCGGGTGCTACTGCTGATGCAGCACAGATAGCATCCAACATCAAGTCCTGCTGTATGGTATTGACAGCAGCACCGCTTATCTGCATTTATCCTTTCATTCAGAAGTATTTCGTACAGGGTATGATGTTAGGTGGCGTTAAGGAATAAAAAGAGGTAGTAAGCCGCAAGGCATGAAACTATATAAACAAGATGATGTTATTAGGGAGGTTAATTGAATGAAGAAAAAGAAAATTCTCAGTATGTTACTGGCAACAGTAATGGTGGCAGGAAGCCTTGTAGGATGTGGAAGTTCGGGGGATACGCAGAGTACTTCTACAGATACAAGCACAGGCTCTAAGACAGAAAATACAACAGGTACAGAAGCTGCATCCACAGAGGCGGCAGTCGAAGAGAATCTTGACTACCAGTATGGACTGGATACAACATTCCATTCTGATGATCCTGTAACTTATTCCTTCTTCTTCTCAGATGCAAGCTGGTATCCTATGGTAGATACCTGGAAAACAGAAGGTGTATTCAAGAAAATTGAAGAAGTTACCAATGTAACATTAGATATCACAAGTATTGACAGTGGTGATTACAATCAGAAAGTAGCTCTGATGATCAATGCAGGTGAAGCTGCCTATATCATTCCAAAGACTTATGATGAATCTCCATATGTAGATGGCGGTGCAATCGTACCTATTTCCGATTATACACAGTATATGCCTTACTTTACGGATTTCGTAGAGAAGTACAATATGCAGGATGATTTAAAGACCATTACCAAATCAGATGGTAAGTTCTACAGACTGCCAGGTATGCTGGAAGCTCCTGTTCAGGATTATACTTTCCTGATCCGTAAAGATCTCTTCGATGCAGCAGGTGTAGATGTAGCAGCAATCGAGAAGGACTGGACATGGGATGATCTCTATGATGCACTTGTTAAGGTAAAAGAGTACATGGTATCACAGGGCATGATCAAAGAATCCGATTATGTATGGAGTGACTTATGGTGTGGTAGTGAAGTAACAGACGGTTCTGGCGGAAACCTCTTAAAGCTCATGGCAGGTGCTTATGACGTACAGGCAGGCTGGTCTATCGGAAACGGTATGTTATATGATTCAGATAAGGATGAATGGTATTTTGGACCGACAAGTGATAACTTCAAGGCATATTTAAGCGAAGTAACCAAGTACGTACAGGGTGGAATCCTTGATCCTGAAACCTTTACACAGGATAACCAGACAGCCTGCAACAAGTTCTATCGCGGCGAGACAGCAATCCTTAGTGTAAACCGTTCCCAGTATACAAGCTGGTTAGCTAACCTGGATGAGAACCTGGGTGCCGGCAACTATGAGACATATCTGTGTCTGCTTCCAAGAGGAGAAAAGACAAATTACCTTCCTGAGAACTCCAGACTTGAGAATGGTGTTATGATTTCTAAGAGAGCACTGGATGAATTAGGCGAAGAAGGCTTCATTAAGATGATCCGTTTCGTAGACTGGTTATTCTACTCACATGAAGCATATAACCTGACCAAGTGGGGCGTTGAAGGTGAGACATATCAGGTAAATGCTGATGGAACCAAGTCCTTACTGGATGGCTATCAGTGTGGTGGCCTTGGTATTGCAGGTGATGAGAATGACATTGATATCCGTTTACAGTGGGGCTATGCAGGTGGTAACTTCTACTATGGCGGTACTATCGCAGAAATGACAGATAACTTCAATCCTGATATTATGGACTTCGTAAACCGTATTACAGCAGCCAGAGATATCAAGCCTCTTGATCCTTCTTATGTAGCAGACGAAGAAGAGAACGAGCAGTTGAACCTTTGGAAGACACCTTTGATTGATAATGTTAATACATGGACATTACAGTTCGCAACAGGTGTTAAGAATGTAGACGCTGACTGGGATGCATACGTTGCATCCTGTGAAGGACTTAACAGCATCACAATGGCAGATTACATCAACGAAATTTATCAGAGAACCAAATAATCATACAGCAGAAAAAGGCAGTCATTATGTGGCAGCAAAAAGGAGAGGATGCCAAGTTTTCCTCTCCTTTTTTGAGTTGTAATAACGTGCAAAAACAACTATAATATTGCATAAGGGGAAACTGTAAAAGGAGGTTACATTGCATGATGAGGAAAAATGGGAAAAGTAAGAAAACCGGAATCTTTGGTCTGAGAAATAAGATCTATCTGTGCTTTCTTGTGCCAATTGTATTTATGATTGTAGTAGGAATGGTATCCTATCGTTATGCGGAGGATGGATTAAGCCAGAAATATATGGAATCCACCCAGCAGACGGCCAATATGGCAACAGATTATATGGATGTCAGCTGTTCCGGAGTCAAATCCGCTGCGCTGCAGTATGCTTATGATGCAGATCTGGAGAAGTATTTTCTGGGGCTGCCCGGTCAATCTGCAATGGATAAGACTAACTTCTACACAGATACGAGAGTGAAGCTGATGGCTTCCCAGACAGCGGATTCTTTTATTAATGATATATATGTTATCACGATGCCGGGTAACAACTGCCTGACAACGAGAACACTGGATAAAAAAGATGGCTTTTACAAAGATCTTCTTGCAGAGATTCAGGAAATGTCATCAGATTCCAATACGATAAAAAAATGGATCAGTCATCATGACACAATAGATGAAACCTATGGTGTGAACAGTAGCAGTTATTTTCTGTCATTTGCTGCGCAGTCAAGTCAGAAGATGGGTTATGTTGTCGTTGACGTCAGCAGCAGTGCTGTACGTGATCTGTTAAGCGGCATGGATCTGGGAGATGGCAGCATTATCGGGTTTGTGACAGATGATGGAAAAGAAATCGCATGCACCAGAGATGAAGAGGATAAGGCAGTATTCTTCGATGAAGAAGTCTTTACCGGACAGGATTTCTATGCACAGAGTGCAGGCAGTGAAGAATTATCCGGTAATCTGGAAATAAAATATAATGATAAGCAGTATCTGTATATCTACAGCCGGAGTGAAGAGACAGGCGTTATGTTCTGTTCCCTGATACCTTCCAGTGTAGTAACCGGACAGGCAGAGAAGATCAAGAATATTACGATTGCCTTTGTTATTATTGCATGTATCATTTCCCTGCTGATAGGTTCCGTGATTGCACATGGAATTCTGAAAAACATGAAACGAATCTCAAAGAGCCTCAATAAGGTAACACAAGGAGATCTGACTGTTCAGGTGAGTGCCGGTGGACATGATGAATTCCAGTCACTTGCAAGAACAGCTACGAACATGGTTCTGAATAATAAGAAGCTTGTTCAGAAGTTGGCAGGAACGGCAGTCCAGCTGGAGGCTTCTTCTGATGATGTTCATAATGTGTCAAACAGCATTAACGAGTATTCTTCAGATATCACGAAGGCGATAGATGAGATCAGTATCGGTATGACCAAGCAGTCAGAGCATGCCGGGGAGTGTGTAGTTAAGACTAACGAGCTGTCTGAAAAGATGAAAGCGATCAGTGACATGGTAGAAAAGGCAGAGCAGCTCAGTGATAAGACAGAAAAGATGATCAGACAGGGTACGGAGATTGTGGAAGCTCTTTCTGCAAGAGCACGGGAAACCTCTGAAATCACAAGTAAGGTCGGAGAGAGCATCGAGCTGTTAAAGAAGGAATCCGAAACAATCAATGGCTTTGCCCAGACGATCAACGAGATTTCAGCCCAGACGAACCTGCTTTCCTTAAATGCATCGATTGAAGCAGCCAGAGCCGGAGAAGCCGGACGCGGATTCTCTGTCGTGGCAGAGGAAATCCGTAAGCTGGCAGATGATTCCGGTGTGGCAGCAGGAGAGATCAAAAATAAGGTGGAGAATATCGCTTCACAGACTATGGCTACTGTAGAAAATGCAAACAAAGCAGAAGGAATGGTTGCTCACCAGCAGGAGGCAGTTGCTCAGGTAACTACTGTTTTCCAGGAAATGAACAACCAGATGCAGGAGCTGTTTGAGAACTTAAAGGAAATCGGTGATTGTACCGCATCTGCTGATGTTGAAAGAAATGAAACGCTGGATGCCGTAGAAAATATCTCTGCAATCATTCAGCAGACAGCAAGCAGCTCTTCTCTGGTTCGTGATCTTGCATCAGAGCTTTTAAATAATGTTGAGAAGCTTTCACAGACAGCAGAAGTCCTGGATGACAATATGAACGGTCTGAAAACGGAGATCAATGCGTTTACGATCGAATGACAAAAAGAAATAAGGAAGTGCTGACAATGATCAAGGTAGATTTGATAACAGGATTTTTGGGCTCGGGGAAGACTACTTTTATAAGAAAGTATGCATCTTATCTGGTAGAGCAGGGTATGAAGGTCGGTATCATAGAAAATGATTTTGGTGCCATTAATGTAGATATGGTAATGCTTTCTGATCTGGATTCCGAAAGGTGTGATGTAGAGCAGATCGTTGGCGGCAATGTAGAGACGGACTGGAAGAGAAGATTCAAGGCAAAGCTTATTGCCATGGCAATGCAGGGATTGAAGAGAGTCGTAGTAGAGCCATCGGGAATCTATGATGTTGATGCTTTCTTTGATGTATTATATGAAGAACCTGTCAGTAACTGGTACGAACCGGGTAATATCTTTACGATTGTAGATGCCAGAGTTGAGGATGACCTATCCAAGCAGGCAAGATATCTGATGACCTCACAGATTGCAAATGCCGGTGCAATCATATTCAGTAAAGCGCAGGAGGCTGCGCCGGAACAGATTCAGGAAAGTATAAAACGGCTCAACGGTATGTTAGAGGAATTTCACAGCAATCGTACACTTACAGATGAGGTCATCACAAAGCCATGGGATGAACTGACACCGGAAGACTATGAGAAACTGTTAAATTGCGGATGGCACAGTGCAGACCATGAGAAGCTGTGGTTCGATCATAATGATGCATTTACCTCTCTCTTCTTCATGAATGTGCATATGGCAGCAGACCAGGTAAAAGGCACTGTAGAGAAATTGTTTGCAGATAAGAAATGTGGTCAGATCTTCCGTGTAAAAGGCTTCTTCCCACAGACGGATGGCAGCTGGATAGAAGTGAATGCAACAAGAGATAACTTCTCCATGAAGACGATAGAACAGGCGCAGGAGGTTGTCATTGTAATCGGACAGGGGCTCAAGGAGGACGCTATACGTGTGTATCTTACCGAGTTTGAATAAATGCATAGACAAAAAAAGAAAAATAGTCTATAATTGTATTAAATAAATATATAATTCTGAAAATATACAGGTAACTGCCGAGAAGGAGCGACGCAGTTGCCTTGTTCAGATACCGGGGGGTATAAGAACACAAGGAGGAACCAATATGCGTATCGTAGAGAAACTGCTGTACGGGATTGGTGGCTTGCTGGCACTTATACTTTTTTTTATTCTTCTATGCCATTTTAATCCGAATATAACAGCAAAATTAGGTAATTCCATGGCTGGGCAGGAGCAGACAACAGCAGTGCCGGATGCAGCCACAACAGCAGATATATCAGCATTACCAACACAAACTACATCCACCAGTCAGAATACACCGGATGTAGTCAATGTAGCTGCCCAGATTCCACAGGATGATGGAATCAGTACACAGCTATCAGGAGAAGGCGGCTATCAGGCGCCGGATGAGAATTCCATAAATGTACCTGGCAAAGTATCGGGCTTAAATGGTCTGGAAGTTGTAGAGGGCAAAGGCACTGAGATTACAGATCATAAAGCACAGGAGCTGAAGCAGACATTAGGCAAGGGCAATACAGGAGATGGACTTACCTTTGATGAGGTGATATATCCGTATTACCAGATGCTTAATGATACCGGTAAGGCGCTGTACCGTCAGATCTATGCCAATGCACAGGATCTCAGGAAGAGCTTTGCACCGGTAGAGGCTGTTTCTCCGGCTCAGCTTCGCAATGCTTTTATGGCAGTATGCAATGATCACCCAGAACTGTTCTGGATGAATACAGCATATGGGTATCAATATGCACCGGATGGAAGCATTGCTGAGATCGACCTGTCTTTTAATATTACAGCAACACAGATGGATACGGCAAAGGCGGCTTTTGAGGCAGGCGCTAAGGAGATTCTGGATCAGACCTATGGAAAATATACAGATTATGATAAGGAAGCAGCAGTGCATGATGCGATTCTTGATTCTGTTGTATATGATAAGAACGCACCCGTGAACCAGAGTGCATACAGTGCATTGGTAAATGGAAGAACGGTATGTGCAGGATACGCGAGGGCTTTCCAGTATATCATGCAGCAGTTGGGGATTCCCTGTTATTATGTAGAAGGGCATGCCGGCGAGAATCATGCATGGAATATCGTGAAGCTGGATGACGGATATTATAATGTGGATACGACCTGGGATGATACCAATCCCAACACGTATGATTATTTCAACTGTTCCGATGCAGATTATTCCAAAAACCATGTAAGGAGAGAGCTTTCTGTGTATCTTCCTCCCTGCAATGGAACAAAATACCGTAATCTGGAAGAGAATACACAACCAGAACAGGATAATAATACGCAGGATATTGTCTATGTAGGATATGTTACACCAACGCAGACTACCACACCTTCACAGTCAACAACCACGACAACGACTACTACGACACAGACTACCACACCGGATACAACTACAACAGGGCAGACAACAACAAGTGATAGTACAACTACCAGTGGAACGACCACACAGACCAGAATCACGGCACATGCAGTAAGCAATGCAGCCGGCAGCACGGATACGATTTCTGCGCTGGATGACTATTATGTAGATTGCCTGTCGCACATTCTGGACAGTAACAGCAATCCGGTTACTTTTACTAATGTAGTATCAGATGAGACACTGTGGAAGAAAATCGTAAAAGCATATGAAAAAGGTGATTTCGAGGAAGGCTATGCGATTAGGGCTTTGGTAGAGAAGCATATGGGAAGCTGTACAGTGGATGTAACAGGAACCTTGCAGTCAGATGGAACCTACAAGGTAACACATACTTTTACAATGAGATAGCAGAGGCTGATAAAAGGCATTCTACACTTTACACAAAGTGGGAATGCCTTTTTTGTGTACACTTAACAAATTGTCGCACTTTACGAAAAAAAGCGAAATTTTTATATGGACGAAATGGAAAAGGAGGGGTATACTAGGCGGGTAACATGATGATAATTCAGAGGGAGGTATTACAACGTGAGAAAAAGAATGACAGCAGGATTCATGGGTATTCTTATGATACTTATGACAGTATTTACCTGTTTTGTTCCTGGGATGCAGGTACAGGCAGCAGGTAAGACATTGATCGTACATTATGGGGGTCGTGCAGATGACAATTATGAAGGATGGAATCTGTGGCTCTGGGAAGAAGGAAAAGACGGTCAGCAGGTAGACTTCACTGATACAGATGATTATGGGCAGGTAGCGGTGTATCAGACCAACCGTACACCGGCAAGCATCGGTTTCATTGTACGTCTGAACCAATGGGAGGATAAAGACATAGCAGATGACCGCTTCGTGACAATGGATGGTGATACCGTAGAGATATGGCTTACCAGCGGGGAAGCAGAATATGCCACACAGGCTCCTGATGGTGCAGCCACTTATGATCTGCAGGCATTGGAAGAAGCCAGACTGCACGTATATGAAGAAGCAGATGCTGCTAAGCTTAATATCCACTATTATAATTTTGCACAGAGCTACAGCAAAGATACTATAGAAGCCTATGCATGGGCAGGTACAGAGGTAGGCGGCAGCTATCCTTATGTGGAGACAGATGATTATGGTGCGGTATTCCACGTAGGCTTAAAACCAGAGGATGGTGTTACAACAGCTGGTTTTAAGATCATTGAAAATGGTGATGCGGATGCTGCAGCAGAGTATGAGGCAGACCTGACCAAGGCAACAGATCAGACTTTGGATGTATATGTTGTGGAAGGTAATCCTACATTCTGGTATGATAAGAGTGAGGCGGTATTTGAGCCGGTGATTGCAACAGCAGCTTTTAAGGATACGACAAGTAAGGAGATTGTGCTTACTGTGTCAAAGCCTCTTCAATCTGACGCAGCAGATGCATTTGAAGTGACAGATGATGAAGGAAATGCATATCCTGTTGCACAGGTAGAGATTGTAAATGACAAAGAAATTACACTGATCATGGAAGAAGAGCTTGCTTTATCAAAGGCTTATTCTGTGAACAGACAAGGATATGAAGGATGTTCGGTATCTATGGATAAAATTATTGGTTCTACATATTTTGATGAAGAATTGGCATATGACGGTGATGATCTGGGGGCTGTCTATACGAAGGAAAAGACAACCTTCCGTATATGGGCACCTACTGCCGTAGAAGTATCACTTAACCTATATGAGCAGGGTGATGGTGACAATTTAATGGAAACGATTCCAATGACAGCAGATGTCAAAGGAACCTGGGTATGTGAAAAGACAGGGGATCTGAATGGTGTATATTATACTTATTCAGTAAAGATTGGGAATAAAGTAAATGAAGTCGTTGACTTATATGCAAGAAGTGCAGGAGTAAACGGCAACAGAGGTGAAATCCTTGACCTGGAAGCTACCAATCCGGATGGATTTGATGCAGATGTCAGACCTGCATTCAGTAACGCAACAGATGCAGTGATCTATGAACTGCATATCCGTGATCTATCTTCTGATGCTTCTTCAGGAATCCAGAATACGGGTAAGTTCCTTGGACTGACAGAGCGTGGAACGAAAAACAGTGAAGGACTGGCAACAGGACTCGATCATATTCTGGATCTGGGAGTGACTCACGTACAGATTCTGCCAAGCTATGATTATGCTACAGTAGATGAGACAAAGCTTGATACAGCACAGTTTAACTGGGGTTATGATCCTAAGAACTATAATATACCTGAAGGTTCTTACAGTACAGATCCTTACCATGGAGAAGTGCGTGTCAATGAAATGAAACAGATGATCCAGACACTTCATGCGAATGGAATCCGTGTGAATATGGACGTTGTATATAACCATACTTACAATCTGGCAGATTCCTGGTTCCAGAAGACAGTGCCGGACTATTACTACAGAAAGAATGGTGACAACTATTCAAACGGTTCAGGCTGTGGTAATGAGACAGCTTCAGAACGTGCCATGATGCGTAAGTATATTGTAGATTCTGTTGTATACTGGGCAACAGAATATCACGTAGATGGTTTCCGATTTGACCTGATGGGCGTACATGACCTGGATACCATGAAAGCTGTCAGGGAAGCACTGGATCAGGTAGATCCTTCTATTATGGTATATGGTGAGGGCTGGACCGGTGGAGAATCAGCATTACCAGCAGCACAACAGGCAACGAAGAACCATATATACCAGTTAGACCGTGTGGGTGCTTTCAGTGATGATATCCGAGATGGAATCAAGGGTAATGTATTTGATTCCCTTGATAAAGGCTTTGTAAGTGGAAAAGAAGGCATGGAAGAGAGCATTAAGTTCGGTGTTGTAGCAGCCACTCCCCATCCACAGGTCATGATCTCCAAGAATGATAAGAAGAGCACGAACTGGTCAGGACAGCCCGGACAGAGCATTAACTATATATCCTGTCACGATAATCTGACCTTCTGGGATAAGCTTGCCATTTCCAATGCGGATGACAGCGAAGCTGACAGAGTGAAAATGAACAAGCTGGGAAGTGCGATCATCCTTACCTCACAGGGTGTTCCTTTCATGCAGGCTGGTGAAGAAATGCTTCGTTCCAAGCCAAATGAGAAGTCAGAGAGCGGATTTGATGAGAACAGCTACTGTTCTCCTGATGCAACGAACAGCATCAAATGGGATAATAAGGGCAATGTGATTGATACCTATGAATATTATAAAGGTCTGATCGCATTTCGTAAGGCACACAGTGCGCTGCGTATGACAACAGCAACCGATATTCAGAATACACTTACCTTTATGAGTGGACTGGATGCAAATGTAGTGGCTTATACCATTAAGGGTGAGGAACAGGGCGAAACAGCACAGAATATTGCAGTCATTTATAATGGCAATCCTGATTCGGTCACAGTAAACTTACCTGCTGGAACCTGGGATATCTGTGTCAATGGTGAGAAAGCAGGCTGTGAATCTCTTGGAACAGCCGAAGGTTCTGTTACAGTAGAAGGTATCTCTGCCATGGTCCTGGTACAGGGTGATGATACTCTTGGCAAGGCTTCCGCAAAGGATGAGCAGGCAGATACAACAGTAGAGAATGCACAGCAGACAAAAGGCGGTATCTCCACACCGGTTGCCATTCTGGTCGCAATTCTTGTAATTGCAGTAATTGTTGCAGTAGTTCTCATTCGTAGAAAGAAATAAATAACTTCATCCTTTTACCTTGCCAAAGTGAATACCGTCAGTTATGATACTGCTATGAGCGTAGTGTGAAAAAAGAATTTTTCACACGCAAAGGCATGGTAATTATTATGATTGGACAAATGGCAAAGGAGAATAGATATGTATCAGGTTATTGATGGTAAGAAGATTTCCCAGGAAATCAAAGATGAATTAAAAGAAAAAGCAGCTGCCATGGCAAAAGAGGGCAAAAAGGTAGCGCTGGCTGTTATTCAGGTAGGAAATGACCCGGCTTCCAGTGTCTATGTCAGAAATAAGAAAAAGGCATGTGAATATATCGGCATCGAATCACTTTCCTATGAACTGCCGGAAGAGACAACTGAGGAAGAACTGGTGGCGCTGATCGAGAAGCTCAATGCCGATGCCGGAGTAAATGGCATTCTGGTACAGCTGCCATTGCCTGAGCAGATCAACGAAGAGAAGATTATCCAGACAATCTCTCCAGACAAGGATGTAGATGGATTCCATATGCAGAATGTAGGTGCATTGTGTACCGGAGGAAAAGGTTATGTATCCTGTACCCCGCTTGGAATTATTACCTTATTAAAACGCTCAGGAATTGAGATTGCTGGTAAGCGCTGCGTAGTTATGGGAAGAAGCAATATTGTAGGTAAACCTATGGCAATGCTTCTGCTTAGAGAAAACGGTACAGTAACCATATGCCACTCCAAAACACAGGATATGAAGGAAATTACCAGACAGGCAGATATTCTGGTGGTTGCAATTGGCAAACCAAAGTTCGTGGATGAGACCTATGTGAAGGAAGGCGCAGTAGTCATTGATGTAGGAATCCATAGAAATGCGGAGAATAAGCTTTGTGGTGATGTTGACTTTGACAAAGTTGCACCACATACAAGTGCAATTACTCCGGTTCCAGGTGGCGTAGGTCCTATGACAATTGCCATGCTGATGAATAATTGTGTCAGCTCAGTTGAATAATTAGTATACTTTCCCACTTATTGTGATGTGTTCCATAGCATCATAATATGTGGGAATTTGTAATTGTAAGAATAATCCGACAATACTATACAATATCACTGAAACAAGTTGTAAGTAATGCTAAAATGTATGAAAATTATACAGAAAATCTTGAAAAATTCAGAGTAAAGTGTTACACTACAATTACAAACAGAGAAGAAAAAAGAAAGAAAAAATAACAGACATCGACGTCTGGGAACAGGAGGTAAGTCCATTGGGAACGCCGGAGAGCTTCCATCAATATGACAGTGGTAATACTTAGTAACTCTTCGAGGGAAAGACCTTAAATAAATATGTGAATAGGAACAGAAATCAAAAAGAGTTGAGATTAACATTTAAGGTAACGAAGCAAGTAGTCATATTGAACAATACCATAATAATTGAAGTGATAGATGAGTCACAGAAAAGAGTAAAAATTGGATAACGAATTTCATTAGAGCGACCGTTATATCATAAATAAAATAGGTATGACGGTCGCTCGCTGTAATAATGGTAAAAGGGAGTGCGATAATATGGAGCTGAAAGATTTTATGAATATGAATAAGCTTCAGGAGATACAAAATAATTTCTCTGAGGCAACGGGCCTGGCGGCAATCGCTGTAGGCAAAAACGGAGAATATATTACAGAAGGAAGTAATTTTACAGACTTTTGTATGAAATATACCAGAGGGTCAAAGGAAGGCAACAGACGTTGCGTAAAGTGTGATAATGAATGTAGCGGTACATATTTCTGCCATGCCGGGCTTATGGATTTCTCTGTAGATATTGTAGTCAATGGGGAGAAAATGGGAGCTATTATTGGTGGGCAGGTATTACCCAAACAGCCGGATGAAGAGGAATTCCGTAATACTGCCAAAGAACTTGGAATTGACCCTGAAAAATACATACAGGCACTTCGTAAAGTACCGGTCAGTACTGAGAAGAAAATACGATCATCTGCTAATTTGTTGGGAATTATCGTAAATCAGCTGGTAAATCTGGAATATTTCAAGCATGTAAATGCCGGCAGACTGGATAAGGTAAAGGATGAGATATCCAAATCAGGAGAATTGATTGCTGAAATTAATGACAATACAGGTCATTTAAAAGGAATTGCAAACAGACAGACAATACTTTCCCTGAATGCAACGATAGAAGCTGCCAGAAGTGGAGAGGCAGGAAAAGGATTCGCGGTTGTTGCAAAGAGTATGCAGGAGTTATCCGGACAATCAGCATCAATATATAATGATATCGAAAAATCAGTGGGAGAGATTACCAGGCTTATGAGCGATATCTCGACTGCTTTTGAAGAAAGTAAATAGAAAACAAAAAACGCCAGTGATGGCGTTTTTTGCTTGGAAATATATTTAATTGGGAAAGAATTAACCAAAATATCTGTCTAAGAGTCCCTTGAGGGCCTTGCCATGTCTAGCCTCGTCACGAGCCATTTCATGTACTGTATCGTGAATAGCATCCAGATTGTTCTTCTTTGCACATTTTGCAAGGTCTACTTTACCTGCTGTAGCGCCGAATTCGCAGTCTACTCTCCACTTTAAGTTATCCTTTGTTGTAGCCTTCATATTAGGCTCCAGATCCTCACCTAACATTTCAGCGAATTTAGCTGCATGCTCTGCTTCTTCATAAGCTGCCTTCTCCCAGTAGAGACCGATTTCAGGATAGCCTTCACGATGGGCGATACGAGCCATGCACAGATACATACCAACTTCTGAACACTCACCTTCAAAGTTAGCCTTTAACTGATCGAAGATGTACTTCTTGTCTTCTTCGCTGATCTCAGCGTTGTTCTTTACAGTTTTGGCATATACACCATATTCATGTTCAGCAGCAAGAGTAAGGTCTCCTTCTACTTTCTTGAACTTATCAGCGCCTACATGACAGACAGGACACTCTGCAGGAGCTGCATCACCTTCATAAACATAACCACATACTGTACATACAAATTTCATATTCGTTTCCTCCTTAAAAATAAAATTAATGATTTTGTTGATTCTGCAGACAGTTTTTGCACAATCCGCAGAAGTAAATACTATGTCCCTGAATCATTCCGTCAAAGTTCTTAGCGGCTTCCTGGTCAATATAGGAGATGTCTCCCATATCCAGGTCTATGACACTCTTGCAGGAAGAGCATACGAAATGCTCATGGTTTGAGGTATCTGCATCGAACCGGTCAATTCCCAACTCGCCAAACTGTAATCTGGCAATCTCACCGGCGTCGGCAAGCTGTGTAAGATTACGATACACGGTACCGAGGCTGATATTGGGAAAGTCCCCTTTCACATGCATGTAGACAAATTCTGCACTTGGATGGTCTTTTCTACTGCGGAGAAAAGACAGGATAGCCGCTCTCTGACGGCTGTATTTCATCATCATATGTGTCTTCCTTTCAACTTTAACAGTAATGATTATCATTATTATATTCAGTAAATTATGTTTTGTCAACAGGTATAATCAAAAAGAAAAGACTTTTTTATAAAAAAACAATTAAGAAGCAATATCTGCGTTCACTATACAGGGAATAGTGTGGTATGATAGATATAACAACAGATTACAGAAAGGCATGATTTTTTATGAAATTAAAAACGAAAATGACGTTGCTTTTTCTGACTATCATTTTTGTTCCCCTGCTGTTCTTTGCCGCAGCATTTCTGGGAATAGGATATCACGAAAATGTGAATGTTATTCATGAGCTGACTAAGGAAGACGTAATGATTGGAGCCATGATCAGCAAGCGGTTCATGGGTTATCTGGTACTTGCCATGGCGGTGATTCTGATTCTGACCAGTGCATTGATCACAGCCTGGGTAAATCAGGATATCTATAAGCCAATCAAAGAGTTAAGTATTGCCATGCGTAAGATTGCAGAGGGGGATTTTGATTACAGATTTCCTGACAAGCAGGAGGGTGAAATAGGACACCTCTATGACAATTATGAACAGATGAGGCTGCAGCTTAAAGAAAATGCAGAAGAGAAGATGCAGAATGAGAAGAAGAGCAAGGAGCTTGTAAGCAACATTTCCCATGATCTGAAAACGCCAATTACTTCTATAAAAGGCTATGTAGAAGGAATTATGGATGGTGTTGCAGATACACCGGAGAAAATGGATAAGTATATCAAGACCATATATAACAAGGCAAATGATATGGACAGGCTTATCAATGAGCTGACTACTTATTCAGGTATCGACTCCAATAAGATACCATATCATTTCCACGTATTGAACATAGCAGATTATTTCCAGGATTGCGTGGAGGAAGTCGGGCTTGATCTGGAACAGAAGGATATCCAGCTGAATTATACCAACCTGGCACCGGCAGATACCTGCATTGTGGCAGATCCTGAACAGCTCAAGAAGGTCATCAATAATATTATCAGCAACAGTGTGAAGTATATGGGACATGATAAGGGTATTATTGATATCAGAATTCTGGATGAAGGTGAATCCGTACGGATAGAGATAGAGGATAATGGAAAAGGAATCGCGGCAAAAGACATTGGTAATATCTTTGAGCGTTTCTACAGAACAGATTCTTCCAGAAATTCATTGCAGGGCGGCAGTGGTATCGGTCTTAGCATTGTAAAGAAGATCATAGAGGATCATGGTGGTTATGTATGGGCTACCAGCAAAGAAGGCGAAGGAACCTGTATGCATTTTGTAATCCGTAAATATACAGATAAGAAAGAAAATAATGATGAAGTGATCGTATAGATTGGAAAGGATGAAAGAATATGAGTAAGATATTGATCGTAGAAGATGAAGAGGCAATTGCAGATCTTGAGAAAGATTATCTGGAATTAAATGACTTTGAAGTAAAGATTGAAAACAGCGGTGATACAGGTCTTGCAACTGCACTGGCAGAAGATTTTGACCTGATTATCCTGGATCTGATGCTGCCCGGCATTGATGGATTTGAGATCTGTAAGAGAATCCGTGAAGAGAAGGATGTTCCTATTCTTATGGTATCTGCCAAGAAGGATGATATTGACAAGATCAGAGGTCTGGGACTGGGAGCAGATGATTACCTGACCAAGCCTTTCAGCCCAAGTGAACTGGTAGCCCGTGTAAAAGCACATATGGCACGTTACAATCGTCTGGTAGGCACACATACGAAGGAAAATGACATTGTAGAGATCAGAGGTATCAGAATTGATAAAACAGCCAGAAGAGTATTCGTAAATGGCGTGGAGAAGACATTCACTACCAAGGAATTTGACCTTCTTACTTTCCTGGCAGAGAATCCCAACCATGTATTTACCAAGGAAGAGCTGTTCCGTGAAATCTGGGATATGGATTCTATTGGAGATATTGCGACAGTTACTGTACACATTAAGAAAATCAGGGAGAAAATCGAGACAGATACTTCTAAGCCACAATATATCGAGACAATCTGGGGCGTAGGATACAGGTTCAAATTGTAATGATGAAATCAATAATTATATATGAAGATAAAGAGATTCTAGTTATCCATAAGCCTGCAGGAATCGCAACACAGACAGCAAAGCTTGGACAGGCAGATGTTGTAAGTGAATTGAAGAATTATTTGAAACAAAAGGGAGAGAATACTTATTTAGCAGTAGTCCACAGACTGGATCAGCCTGTGGAAGGACTGCTGGTATTTGCCAAAACACAAAATGCTGCTAAGAAGCTGTCTGCGGATCTGCAAAATGGCAGATTGAAGAAATATTATCATGCATTAGTGCCTTTGCAGCCTGCACTGGATAGAAAGGAAGGTCATTTGACAGATTATCTGTGTAAAGATGGCAGAACCAATTTATCGAGGGTAGTCAGCCGGGATAATGCAGGGGGTAAGAAGGCGCAGCTGGAATGGAAGCTGTGTGGACAATACAGTCAGGGTGAGAATAACTATGCTTTGGCAGAGATTGAACTGTTCACAGGCAGACATCACCAGATCCGGGTACAGATGTCTCATGCGGGAATGCCTCTGCTTGGAGATAATAAGTACGGGAATGAGGAATCTGAGAAGCTGTCACAGGCACTTGGAATACGCCATACAGCACTGCTTGCCAGCCGGTTAAGTTTAAGTCATCCGGTATCAGGAAAGAAGCTGGAATATACGTTGCCTTTTCCCGATGAATGGCAGATACACAATTAGAGATACAATATATAATGTATGAAAAATACGAATAAAAACTGAACATTGCTGAAAATAAAGAACACACTTATAGAGTTGACACAATATTCTGGAGCGGTATATAATGTAAGAACAGGAAACACTCATTTTAAGGGGGAGTAACTCAAAGGAGGCCATTAAATTGAGTATGGATGGTATGCAAAACTGGACAAATTATCTGGAAGTTATGCGAAATCGTCTGTTAATCGTGAACGATGCCGACAGTCTGATTGCGATATTAGCTGATGTAAAAAATATACCAATCGCGTTGTCTACCATAGAAGACGTAACAGACGGAACAGGACTGAATATGTCAATATCCGTAATATGTTCAGAGGTAAAAGTCATTGGCAGAGTCATGTGCCTTGTAAGTGATGATATGTTCACTACAGTACAATTGAATCTGGATACAGTGAAGACTGTGAATTCCAAGATTTCAGTTGACGGCAAAGGCGTTGTCATGAAATTAACTTTAAAAAACGGAGCAGAATTTCTGCTGATGTTCCACACGGATTTGGTGGAGGACGAGGAACCGTTATAAAGTGAAAAGGCATGGAGGCTGTAACGAAGGAGAAAATTTCCGGGTTACAGTCTCTTTTTTTATCAAATTTATGTTTTTTTATCCGGAAAGTTGTATAATGAAAACAGCGATTTTGCGTATTGGTCTGAATAGTTACAATGTATGTCAGGAGAGGGGGCTGGAAGTATGGAATATACCAGACAGAGTGATCTGAAAGTTACATGTATTGCAACTGTGGATGATATGGATTTCTTTGGAATTACAGTGGATGACATTCTGGACAGAACTGAGGCTGGACTTCATTTCCTGAAGAAAGTCAAGGAATTGTGTGGAACGACCCAGAAAGTAACCTGGACGAACATAGCGTACACGTTACAGATTGCCATGCTTCCACACGGAAGTCTGTCACTTGGATTCAGCGAGGAGATTCCTGATTATATTGAGAATCTGAAACATTCCATGATTATGGCAGATGAACAGACAATGGCTCCTTTAAAAGATTTCATTGAGACTTTGGAGAAGTCAGATGAAGATACAGCACGTAAACTGGTGGCGCGTTTTGAGAAGGACGCGCGGAAAGGGTAAGCACAGATGAAGACAAATATTAAGAAGATATATACCTGTTTCCCAGGTGGTAAGCACAAGGTTCTTACCATGAGCTATGATGATGGCAAACATGAGGACAGAAGACTGGTTGCACTTTTTAACCAATATGGGATTAAGGGAACTTTTAATGTAAACAGTGGTCTGGAAGGGGATCCGGTAAGAATCCCGCAGGCTGAGTACAGGGAACTGTATAAAGGACATGAGGTTGCCTGCCATACAGTATCACATCCGACAATTGGCAGATGTCCATTGGAACTTGTTGCACAGGAAGTAATTGAAGACAGGAAGAAACTGGAATCTATTATGGGCTATCCGGTTCGCGGACTGGCATATCCTAATGGCTCAGAATCTCCTGAAATCCGCGCCATGCTACCGGCATTAGGGATTCGCTATGGCAGAGTGGTAGGCAATACGGATGGATTTGCCATGCCAGAGGATTTCCTGCAGTGGAAAGCTACCTGTCATCATAATCATAACCTGTTGGAGCTTGGTCAGCAATTCGTAGACCTGCATAAGAAACAGTATCTGTATATGATGTATGTCTGGGGGCACAGCTATGAGTTCACCAATAATAATAACTGGGAAGTTATGGAAGATTTCTGTAAGCTGGTTGGCGGTAAGGATGATATATGGTATGCTACCAATATACAGATTGTAGATTATATGGATGTGGTAAAAGCAGCACAGTATGCGGCAGATGGTTCTTTTGTATACAATCCATGTGCACAGAGCCTGTGGTTATGTGTGGATGATGAGAAGTTCGTAGAAGTGAAGGGTGGACAACAGGTCCAGTTGTAGATGCTATTTTAGTGTAATGGAGGGTACAAAATGCAGAAATTAGTAAGTAGAATGGTTCGGCTATTCATGGTATTTGCAGCAGCGTGCTGCATTATGGCAGGTGCTGGTGGGGCAATGAGTGTAAAGGCAGCACAGACCAGTCAGGTCACAGAAGCACAGGCAGCAGATACGGAAGATACTGCACAGGATGATGGAAGCGGTGTAATGCTTCTTCTGGGCGGAATGCTTCTCATTATTCTGGCTGTAGTGATAACGGTAGTAGCAACAGTTGCAGTTACAGCACCTGCGGCGGCAGATGAAGTGTAGTATTAATGGAAATGCAGCACAGAAAGGGTCTTCCTTGTGAAGGCTCTTTTTTTGTGGCTGCCAGGATTGCGGAGGATGCTAAAAAGGAGTATGCTATAAAAGTACGTGAATGGAGGAATGTTATGGAGAATTTAATATTCAGTTTGAATGCTACAATACCTATCTTCCTGGTAATGGTAGCAGGATATGTATTCAGGCAGATGAAAATTGTAGATGATGGTTTTGTGAAAACACTTAACTCATTTAACTATAAAATTACATTGCCGATCCTATTGATTACAGATATTGCAGAGGCGGATTTCTATGCAGTATGGGATACGACATTTGTGGTTTTCTGTTTTGGAGTGACACTGGTCTGCATATTGTTGATTACTGTGTTTGCAGTGCTCTTTATTAAGAAGAAATCTATTCTGGGTGAATTTATTCAGGCATCCTACAGAGGCAGCGCAGCAGTTCTTGGAGTAGCCTTTATGGTGAATATTTACGGTTCAAGTGCAATTGCACCGCTGATGATTCTGGCGACTGTACCTTTGTATAATGTTGCTGCAGTCATGATACTGTCGTTTACTGCGCCGGGAAGTACAGGGCTGGACAAAGCAGGGTTAAAGAAATCCTTAAAAGGAATTGCGACCAATCCGATTATTCTGGGAATTTTAATTGGTATGATCATATCTGTGGCAAGGATACCGATTCCTTTTATCATTGATAAGACATTACATAATTTCTCAGTTCTGGCAACACCTCTGGCACTGATTGGTCTGGGAGCAGGTTTTGAAGGACGTAAGGCACTTGCAGAGATCAAGCCGACTATTATCAGTTCTTTGATTAAACTGTTTGTGATGCCGGCAATTTTCCTGCCTGCGGCAGCGGCGTTGGGGTTTCGAAATGAGAAAATGGTAGCAATTCTGATTATGCTGGGAGCGCCGACTACAGTAAGCTGCTATATCATGTCCAAGAATATGGGGCATGAGGGCGTATTGTCGTCCAGCTGTGTCGTTTCTACTACCTTTTTGAGTTCAATTTTTATTACATTATGGCTGTTTATTTTAAAGAATTTTAATCTGATTTAACATACAAAACGCCGGATTCCATATCATATGTGAACCCGGCGTTTGTTATATGATAGCATTCTATGCTTTCAGTACTTCATCAATATTGGCAACGATATTTTGCAGATTCTGTGTAATATCAGCATCTATCTGATATTGCAGCAGTTCATTTAGGATGGATCTTGCCTTATCGGGATCATAGGTCTCCAGTGCATCAAATGCTTCGTGGAGCTGTTCTCCCCATTTTTTAAAGGTGATCTGATTGCCCTGTCCATCTGTAGCATGGTCTTTTAGACCAAGAGACTGGATATAATCTGTAAACACATCACAGGCTTCATCCCATTCAAAGGATAGCTTCTCCCAGTTGTTCTGTATGACTTCAAGATTGCCCGCATAGGCTTCTATCTCATGGAAAAAGGCAGTGTCTGTGAGATTACGAAGTCCCAGTGCATTGGATTTAACACGCAGCGCATGAACTTTGGCACCGTATTGCAGCAGGGTATCAGAATCCATTAGAGTGAATAATTCGTCTTCCTTGCGGTGGCTTTCCCCGACAAAGGTCAAAAGGAAATCATTGTATTTATCTACATTGCTATCCATATTCTGTAATGCCGTGTCTACATCAACGCCATTTTTGGCAAGATAGCGCATTTTAATGCGACAGTCTGTAATATATGTATCAGGAAGCTCTTCCAGATGGTCAAGTGTCTGTTTTGCCTGATAAGCCAACATGGATAATTTCTGTTTCTTCATTAATAATTCTGTTCGCTTGGTGATATTCATGAACAGAGGATAGGCGGCACAGTAGATCAGAAGCTGTGGCATCAGATGCACAAGAGCCAGATTCAGGTCTTCAATGCCAAGATATATGGAGACATAGAAAGACAGAATCATTCCTACAAATCCACCCAAGAAAATATGGGAGGTAATGCGTTTGGAATAATACTGGCAGGCGATCAGTGTCGAAAGCAGCCAGATAATAGATGCATAGTGTGACAGTGTGGAAGACAACAAAAAAACAGCTGTCAGGTTACATCCAAGTATCAGTCCGGTCAGCAGATTAATGCCTTTTGAGCCCACAAGAAGAATATCTGACAGATGCATCAGATGATTAACAACGGCAGGCAAAAGTAAGATAAAAATACTGACAGGCGCTATGATCTGAAAAGCCAGCGCCGGGACAGATATGATGTGAAACAGAGTAAATATCCAGGCGATGCCGATGACCATTGCGGTAAAACAGGACCAACGGATTGCGAAAGTATTGGATATCTGTCTGTTCTCAAGAAAAATATGATTGTAATTGTATTGCATAATTACGTATCCCTCCGGTAGAAAATAAACAAAAGTTTCTCCTTCGTGATACTCCCCCTGAAATAAGCGAAAATCCGCTTATGCATTTATAGTATAACATAGAAAAAAAGTGCGGAAAAGTCAAAAGGTGTGTTCTTCTTTTGACTTTTTTTCGCACTTTACCATAACCATTTAGATATGTAAATGGGCTTTGAATCTGGATACAAAACGGAATGAGAAATAGACAATGGCAGTGTCAATTGGCAGCATAATTGCATTCTTGATAATTCTGGCAGGCAGAAGAACCATAAAGCCCTTTCCATAAAGCATAGAGATCCACAGAGTATTCAGACCGCAGTTGATTACGAGCTTTACAATGAATTCTGCGACAAGAACCCGCCAGATGCTGATGGGCTTCTTATAAAGAATGGAACCATATATAATGCCGGAGAGCATGGCATCAAAGGTAAAGCCAAAGAAGAATGGACCGGTAGGCTTGATGATGTATTTCAATACGTCCAGCGCTCCACCGAAGATACAGCCGGTAATAGGTCCAAATAGGAATTCTACGATACGGTTTGGCAGACCGGAGAAACCGATCCGGATATAGGGACCGACTTCAATAGATGTGGTATAGCTGAGTACGACTGCCAGTGCAGCCATAAAAGCACAGATAACCATGTTTTTGGTTACTTTCAGTTCCATAATGGAATCTGCATAGAGTTTTCTGATTTTTTGCATAAAAAAACCTCCTGTATGCAGTTGTCCTGTAAACTACATAAGGAAGATAAACGTTCGTCAATCCAGTATGTAGCAGCGGGATGCGAACCTTATACCGCAAGCGAAACCTTTCGGATGCTTTTCGTCCATATGACAACTCCCTGTTCATACGGCACTTAACGCATAATGTTCTACTCTGCAAAATTGTAAGCCACATATGTGGCGCCTATAGTTACCAATAAGGTATTCCCTTATAGTTGCACAGTATACTATCTGTATCTTTCTTTGTAAAGACAAAATATAATAAATATTAATATTTGTATAATAACATGCAAAAAATATACAGACACATTTGAAAATATGGCAAAATCAGCAAAGTGCATCTTGCATACAGGAAATAAATGTGGTAGCATATAGAAAGTATGTTCGATAATGGAGAGAAATTATGTTTGAAAATAATGAATGGAATATGATGTCTGTAATTCTTGCAGATATGGAACAGGATAAATGGATCTGGATCATTGGTATATTGGCTGTGCTGGTACTGGCAGCTGCCGCAGGGGTAGTATTGTGCAGGCGTTTCAGGAAACGTTACGCAGATGATGAGCTGGATGAGATGGAAGGACTTGACTTTGAATATTACTGCGCAGAACTTTTGCGCAACAGAGGATTTATAGAGGTTGAGGTCACAAAGAGCAGTGGAGATTATGGAATTGATATTCTTGCGGAGAAAGAGGGCGTGACCTATGCCATTCAATGTAAGCGGTATAATGGACCTGTAGGAGTAAAGGCTGTTCAGGAAGCGTATGCCGGCAGGGATTTCTATGACCGCATGGTGGGCTGTGTCCTGACGAATCAGTATTTTACCCAGCCCGCAGTAGATGCAGCACAGAAGCTCAAGATATTGCTGTGGGACAGAGATTATCTGGAAGAAATGATAGAGGAAGGATGTTAAGCTATGGATGAAGAAAGCGTATTATTTCAAAAGAGACTGGAAGAGCTTGCCCACAAATCCTATACCAACAGCCAGTATCTGTTTACAGGATTTTTGTCTTTGGCAGAGCAGGATGTTTACCATAGAATAGAGCGGGAATTGTCCTACGTTCCTGTTACCATGTATGGAGGTACGGCAGACTGCGAGCGTATCATGCTCCGTTTCGGAAGTGAAGAGCTGTGTGGATGGGATGAGCCTTTTCCCATTGCCTGCGTAGAGATAGCTCCTTTGCTTGAGAAGTTCGGTGAAGAGCTTTCACATAGGGATTACCTGGGCGCGTTGATGAATCTGGGTATTGAGAGAAGTACACTGGGAGATATCGTTATGATCGGCAAGCATGCCTATCTGTTCTGCACAGATAAGATGGCACCGTACATAATCGAGAATCTGAGCCAGATCAGGCATACACATGTCAAATGCCAGTATGCTGCCCAGATACCGGAGAGTGTCATTACCAAGCTGGAGAGACGAAGCCTTGTAGTCAGTTCAGAGAGAGCAGACGGAATCATAGCCAAGCTCTATAATATGTCGAGAAGCCAGAGTGTAGAGCTGTTCCGGGGCAAGAAGATATTTGTAAACGGCAGACTCAATGAGAACAACAGTGGTACATTGAAAGCAGGAGATAAGATATCCGTGCGTGGATATGGCAAATTTATTTTTCAGGGGATTGCTTATGAGACCAAAAAGGGAAGATACTGTGTTGACGTGGATGTTTATGTATAGAGTCAGGTGTGCATAAAATTGTATATTTCAACATAAATATGGCTGCTTTCGCTCTATCTGGACAGGATATATTGCATTCATAAAATGTTGTTGCTATCATGTAAATACTCAAAATGTGTACAGGAGGATGAGGTCCTATGGAGAAGAAATCTGTATATGGAATGACAGAAGGAAGTCCGGCAAAACTTCTTTTATCTTTTACAATCCCGATGCTGATCGGCAATCTGTTCCAACAGTTTTATAATATGGTCGATTCTATTGTGGTAGGCCGTTTTGTAGGCGCAAATGCACTGGCAGCGGTAGGTGCGACAGGTTCCCTGAATTTCCTGTTTTTCTCCATGAGCTTTGGTGTATCTGCGGGCGTTGGTGTGGTACTGTCACAATATTTCGGAGCAGATAAATCAGATATGGTAGGAAGAAGCTTTGCCAATGGTATGTATCTTCTGGCGCTGGTATCTGCCATTATGAGTATTGTAGGAATTGTATCCGCAAGAGCTGTTCTTATGCTGCTTAATACACCGGAATCCATTCTGGATGATGCGGTGCTGTATATGAGAGTCTCCTGTGCAGGCATTCTTGCCATAGCGGCCTACAATGGAGTGGCAGCGGTATTGAGAGCCTTGGGTGATTCAAGAACACCGTTGTATTTCATGGTGGTATCCTGTATCATTAATATTGCACTGGATCTGGTATTTGTAATTGTCTGCCAATGGTCTGTATTTGGCGTGGCACTGGCTACAGTCATTGCCCAGCTGGTAGCGGCGATTGGTGCTTTTATCTATGCGTTTTGCAAGATTCCTATTCTGAGGGTAAACAAGGAATGCAGAAGAGTGAAGCCGGATATTATGGCGAAGTGTTTCCGGTTGGGATTTCCTATTGCCCTACAGAATTCCCTGATTGCCTTTTCCTGTATCTTCCTGCAAAGAGTAGTCAATGGATTTGGAGAAGATGTTGTTGCTGCCAATACGGCACTTAGCCGAATCGAGCAGCTGGTCCAGCAGCCATATAACTCTCTTGGAGCAGCACTTACGACTTTTACAGGACAGAATATAGGAGCCGGCAAAGTAGACAGAGTAAAGCAGGGACATCGTGTAGGTGTCATATGTGTGATTGTATTCAGCTTACTTATGCTGATTCCCGGACAGTTCTTTGGGGAACAGATTATGGGAATCTTCGTACAGGATGCAGATGTTATAGCGATAGGGGCAAAAGGATTTGCAATTACAAGCCCATTCTACGCATTTCTGGGAATGATCTATGTATCGAGGGGAATCTTAAATGGTGCGGGTGATGCGGCGTATTCCATGATTAATGGACTTATGGAGATAACCGGCCGGGTAGGCTTTGCCAAGCCGCTTACGATGATACCGGCAATTGGTATGTGGGGTGTGTTCCTTACGACAGGATTGACATGGACACTGGTCAGCCTTGTAAGTATGCATCGGTATGCGAGAGGCAAATGGAGAAATAAAGCGATTGTATAAAAAAAGTGCACCTGGTAATTAAATCAGGTGCACATTTTTTTAGGTTTAAATTATACTAATTTCTGACCACATTCAATACAGAATTTGCCGCCATTTGTAGGAGTGCCACAGTTAGGGCAGAACTTGGGAACGGCACCTGCCTGAGGCTGGCTGCCTGCAGGAGCAGCTGTATTGGTATTGGCTGTCTGATTCTGCTGTGCAGCCATATTATTGATCATCTGCTGTCCCATCATCATGCCCATCTGCATGCTTGCCATATTCATGGCTACATTACCGCCGCTGTTACCCTTGGAAAGGGCATCTGTCATGGCAAACTGCTGGTAACGGTTCATATCACCTACCATAGCCTGGGAGGCTGCCTTTGCCTGCATAGCCTGAACTTCCTGTGGATAAGAGAAATTAGAGCAGTTGAAAGCAGTTACCTTCAGACCAATCTTGGATAATTCTGCATCCAGATCTGTCTGGATACCCTTGCTGATCTCTTGTGAGTTTACTTGCAGATTGAACATATCCTTGCCTTCACGGCTGATCCATTTCATCAGAAGAGGATCCAGGATGGAAATAACATAATCACGGATATCATTAATGGTATAAATCTGCTTAATACCTGCAAGAGAGTCAATTAAGTGCAGGTAATCATCTACCTTTACATCAAAGGTACCAAAAGCCCTGATTGGCATTCCGCCGGGAAGTCCTGGTGCAGGAAGGCTGATTGCATTTTTTGTGCCCCATTTGATATTAAAGATTTTGGTATTTACGAAGAGGACTTCTGCACGAAGCCCACTGTTGAAGCCAAATTTGAAGCCTTTTAAAGTAGACAGGAAAGGGATGATCTGGGACTCAATCTCATAACTTCCCTCATCCTTGAAGATTCCTTCCAGTCTGCCATTATATAAGAAGATAGCATCTTGTCCCTGATGGACAATAAGACGGCTGTCTTTCTTGATCTCTCTGTTTGCCCATTTCCAGAAGATCACATCATCACGATATTCTGTCCATTCAATTACATTTGCAAATTGGTTTCCAAATAATCCCATAAATTAACATTCCTTTCTGATAAATAATATGTAGATTCGAATTCCGGTGTAGTCTGTTCATATTCTGTAGTACGTCCATAGCTGCTGTCATCACTGCCGCCTCCAAGGAATATGGCAGCAAGTACAAGAAGTATGGCTATTATGATAGCTGCGATCTTAACAGGACTCTTAGGATATGCGCCGTGGATATTACCGGTCTGTCCATTGATAGCGACCTGATAAAGCTTTCCTTCATAATAATAGGAGGTTGAGTATACAGGAACCAGTATATGCTTATAAGATTCATTACGATAACGTGAATGAAGCCGGACATCCTTAACACTGTCGTATCGGGAAAGGACATCATCACTTGCCAGGCTGCGAAGCCGCTGCTCCATATCGTCTCTGGCTGAATTGCTGGCTTTTTCAAGGTCTACATTATAACATTGTGACATGCAGCCTGATAAATATTCAGGAGCATAGGAGACCAGTCTGCCCATATCATATGGTTCAATCTGACTCAGGAAAGCGGCATTTTCAGTGTTTACTGCTTTTTCCAGAATATCATCAAAATGTTCCTGCACATGTCCATGTGTGTGATACCAGTCGGTATGGGTCCTGGTCTGTACGTTGCCTTCTTTATCCTTATACTGCTCTGTCCTGGTTCTTCCACCCATTGCTGTATAATCTGCATCTGCATCTGCATCAAAGGTCCAGTAAGGAAGATAGAGGCTCTGGAAAGGATTGCCCTGATACAGGGTCTTTAATTTGCCGGGAGCCAGCCATCTGCGTTTCACCCATTTATGAAAGGTTTCCTTTGCAGCGTTCATGTCCAGATTAAAAGGAATGATGCCATCGGGTATGATAGCATCCAGCTGCTTCTGTGCCAGTACATAGGAGGAACCACAGTAAGGACATACGGAAGTCGTATCATCCTTGCCAATCTCTAAAGTAGCGCCACAGCCGGTACATTCCATCGTAGTGGAGGTCTTCTCGGAAGGACGCAGGATCCGTTTGGCATCTATCGTCAATTTGTGTTCTATGATCTTACTTGTATCATTGAGAATAGGAACACAATTGCCGCAGTTGGGACATTTCATCTGTTTGGTTTCTACATCATATTCCATAATACCGTTACAGGATTCGCAGCGGTATACGGAAGATTCTTTATTATCCATAATTTCCCCTTTCTGTGTATTTATCATATACTCTCTCGCAGATAATAACATTATATTCTTTTACGTTTTTTTTGTCTATAAAATATGGATTCTGTTTCCACAGAATCTGAAGAAATGTTACTGTTCACTCGTACCTCGTTCCAGCAACAATTTATGCACACAAAATCAATTGCATTGATTTTGGCGCATGCAAACTCGTGATTTTCATGCATAATCTGCATGAAAACACTTCGCGGCATACTACCTGTGTACAGTAACGAAGAAATAACAAAGACTAAGCAATATTTGATAAGACTGGGAGATATTTTGGGAGTATAGTGAAAGAGGCAGGAGAACATTAGGTTATGGAAAACTAAAATATTTTACAAATGAGTAAACAATCATTGCGTCCTTGTCCTGTTATTGTTATAATCAGGCTATAGTAGGTTACAGGTCGTATCAACGGCAGAAGAGAGGTAAATATGGGATTGGATGTAAAGGTTACAAAGGATAAAATTGCAGCTGGTAAAACAGCGCTTGGTATTGAGTTTGGTTCTACCAGAATTAAGGCAGTACTTACAGATGAAGACAATCAGGTGATTGCTATCGGTAATTATGACTGGGAGAATCAGCTGGATGGGCATATCTGGACATACAGCCTGGATGCAATCTGGGCAGGATTACAGGGTTGCTATGCAGATCTGACTGCCCGTGTAAAGGCAGAATATAATACAGACGTAGAGACGATAGGAGCAATTGGCTTCAGCGGTATGATGCATGGCTATATGGCATTTGATGCCCAGGGAGAATTACTGGTTCCTTTCAGAACATGGAGAAATACCATTACACAGGAAGCCAGCGGGAAGCTGACAGAGTTGTTTGGCTATCATATTCCACAAAGATGGAGCATTGCCCATCTGTATCAGGCAATTCTGAATGGGGAAGAGCATGTAAAGGACGTTGCTTTCTTTACCACACTGGCAGGATATATTCACTGGAAGCTCACCGGAGAGAAGGTTCTGGGTGTAGGAGAGGCATCCGGTATGTTCCCGATTGATATTGCAACAAAGCAGTTCAACACCAGAATGATCGCTCAGTTCGATGAGCTGGTAGCAGATAAGAATTATGGCTGGAAGCTGGCTGACATTCTTCCCGGCGTACTGGTTGCAGGAGAGCAGGCAGGTACTCTGACAGAGCAGGGTGCAGCACTCCTGGATGTATCCGGCAAGTTAAAGGGCGGTATTCCAATGTGTCCGCCTGAAGGAGATGCAGGAACAGGTATGACTGCTACCAATAGTGTAAAGCAGCGTACTGGTAATATTTCTGCGGGTACTTCTGTATTCGCCATGGCAGTATTGGAGAAGGATCTGTCCAGGGCATATGACGAGCTTGATCTGGTTACAACTCCGGAAGGAAGTCTGGTGGCTATGGTTCACTGCAATAACTGTACTTCTGATCTCAATGCATGGGTAAATCTGTTTAAGGAATTCTACGAATCAATGGGTCAGAAAGCAGATATGAACGAGCTTTATGGTACTTTGTACAGAAAGGCGCTGGAAGGGGATGCTGACTGTGGTGGCTTACTTTCCTATGGCTATTTCTCAGGAGAGCATGTGACAGGATTTGAAGAAGGCAGACCATTGTTTGTGCGTAAGCCGGATTCTGCATTCAATCTTGCCAATTTCATGAGAGTACACTTATTTACAGCACTGGGTGCTATCAAGATTGGCATGGATATTCTGGCAAAACAGGAAAATGTGAAACTGGATGAACTGTTAGGACACGGAGGATTATTTAAAACTCCGGGAGTAGGACAGAGAGTGGTTGCAGCAGCAGTCGATACACCGGTATCCGTTATGGAGACAGCAGGAGAAGGTGGTGCATGGGGCATTGCCGTACTTGCTAACTATATGAAGAACAAAGAGCAGGGAGAGACTCTTGGACAGTATCTGGATAACAAGGTATTCGCAGGTCAGGCATCTACCTGTATTGAGCCTGATGCAAAGGATGTAGAAGGTTTTGAGACTTTCATTGAACGTTATAAAGCAGGTCTTGCAATTGAGCGTGCCGCAGTAGATAACTTATAAGATGGAAAGGAAGCAAAGCAATGTTAGAGGAATTAAAACAGAAAGTATATGAAGCCAATATGGATCTGCCCCGTTATGGACTGGTAACATTTACATGGGGTAATGTCAGTGCGATTGACAGAGAGAAGGGACTGTTTGTAATCAAGCCCAGTGGTGTAGATTATAATCTGTTAAAGCCGGAAGATATGGTTGTCATGGATCTCAACGGCAATAAGGTAGAAGGCAGATATAATCCTTCTTCTGATACACCTACCCATCTGGAATTGTACAAGGCTTTTCCTGAAATCGGAGGTATCGTACATACCCATTCAACATATGCGACGAGCTGGGCGCAGGCAGGAAGGGCGATTCCCTGCTATGGAACGACCCATGCAGATTATATGTATGGCGAGATCCCCTGTGCAAGAGTGCTGACACAGGAAGAAATAGATGCAGGGTATGAGAAGAATACAGGTACAGTGATCATTGAGACCTTCGAGGGAAAAGACCCGATGGCAGTACCGGCTGTCCTTTGCAAGAATCATGGACCTTTTGCCTGGGGCAAGGATGCAAAGGAAGCAGTACATAACGCAGTCGTTCTGGAAGAGGTAGCCAAAATGGCATTATTCACAGAACAGTTAAAGCCGGATGTAGAACCTGCACCACAGAGGATCCAGGACAAGCATTATTACAGAAAGCATGGTGCTAATGCCTATTATGGTAATAAAGTAGAGTAGAAGCACAAAGACTGTAACTATTCAGAACCCCATGCGCAAAATCGCTGTTTCGCAGCTTTTCTTTTGCTTATGTGGTTACTTCGCCATATAAATTGAGTCAAATATGCTTATAAATAAGCATATTTTGATTCAATTTGCATGGCTCTGAATAGTTACAAAAAATTTACATTTACGATTATATGGATATGTGTTACCATTAATTAAGTAAAACGCAGCTATGGATGGTAAATATAGCTGCACACAAATGTTATGATGGAGGAAAGAACATGACAAATTTAGAGCTTCAGAAAATGGCAAATGAAGTTCGTAAGGGTATCATTACTGGTGTTCATGCAGCAAAGGCTGGTCATCCGGGCGGTTCCTTATCCGCAGCAGATATCTTTACTTATCTTTACTTTGAGGAAATGAATATTGACCCAAAGAATCCGAAGAAGGCTGACAGAGACCGCTTCGTATTATCCAAGGGACATACAGCACCGGGTTTATATGCAGCACTGGCTAACCGTGGTTATTTCCCGGTTGAAGATCTTGTTACTTTGAGAAAGTTAGGTTCTTACTTACAGGGACATCCCTGCATGCAGTCCGTTCCGGGCGTTGATATGTCTTCCGGTTCACTTGGGCAGGGCATTTCAGTAGCATGTGGTATGGCACTGGGAGCTAAAATGAGCGGTGATTCTTTCCGTGTATATACACTGCTTGGTGATGGTGAGATTGAAGAAGGCCAGGTGTGGGAAGCAGCAATGTTTGCCGGCCACAGAAAGCTTGACAATCTCTGTGTTATCGTAGATAACAATGGTCTTCAGATTGATGGTAAGATTGAGGATGTATGTTCTCCTTATCCTATTGATAAGAAGTTTGAAGCATTTAATTTCCATGTGATTAATCTGGCAGATGCACATGATTTTGATCAGATCAGAGCGGCTTTCAAGGAAGCAAGAGAGACTAAGGGCATGCCTACAGCAATTATTGCACATTCCATAAAGGGTAAGGGCGTATCCTTCATGGAAGGCAATGCAGACTGGCATGGTAAGGCTCCTAATGATGAAGAGTTCGCTATTGCAATGGCAGATTTAGAGAAAGTAGGTGAAGCATTATGTCAGAAGTAAAGAAGATCGCTACTCGTGAGAGTTATGGTAATGCTTTGATAGAGATTGGTAAGGAAAATCCAAACCTCGTAGTTCTGGATGCTGACCTTGCAGCAGCAACTAAGACCGGTATGTTCAAGAAGGTATTCCCTGAAAGACATATTGACTGTGGTATTGCAGAGAGTAATATGGCTGGCGTGGCAGCAGGACTTTCCTTAACAGGTAAGATTCCTTTTATGAGCTCCTTTGCCATGTTTGCAGCAGGACGTGCTTTTGAGCAGGTTCGTAACTCTATCGGATATCCTCATCTGAATGTTAAGATTGGTGCTACACATGCAGGTATTACTGTAGGTGAAGACGGAGCTACACATCAGTGTAATGAAGATATCGCATTAATGAGAACCATTCCCGGCATGGTAGTTATGTGCCCGGCAGATGATGTAGAAGCCAAGGCAGCAGTCCGTGCCGCTGTAGAATATGATGGACCTGTATATATCCGTTTTGGACGTGCAGCAGTTCCTGTTATCAATGACACACCTGACTATAAGTTTGAGATTGGTAAGGGAACTGTAGTCAGAGAAGGTACAGATGTTACAATCGTAGCAACAGGTATCTGTGTAGATTCTGCACTGGGTGCAGCAGAGAAGCTGGCAGCAGAAGGTATCAGCGCAGAAGTTATCAATATCTGTACAATCAAGCCTCTGGATGAAGATATCATTATCAAGAGCGCAAAGAAGACAGGTAAAGTCGTAACTGCTGAAGAGCATTCTGTAATTGGTGGATTAGGCAGCGCAGTATGTGATGCATTGTGCAAATCCTATCCAACACCGGTATATAAGATCGGTATGCAGGACTGCTTCGGTGAGTCCGGCTCTGCCGCTGCGCTGGTTCAGAAGTACAAGCTGGATGCACAGGGCGTATATGAGCAGGTTAAGGAATTCGTAAATAAATAAGATATAAATACAGAATTATGAACAGGGCTTTCTGCCAAGAGGCGGGAAGCCTTGTTTATTATAGTGTCTATAAGAGATATATAATTGGGAGATGAAGAAACACATATGAGAAAGTGGATAAGTTCATTGTTTGGAATCATCATTTATCTTGCAATGGTAAATTTAGTATTTCTATATACGGATGTAAACTGGAATGTTGGACTAAAGATAGTTTTCACAGTGATAACTATTGTAGTTTTTATGATATATCAGATCAGACCCTACAGGAAAAAGACAGCAGGAACCAGATTAAATATCTTAATGGGCGGTAATGTGCTGATGTTGGCGACCTGTATCGGTATCCTGATCCAAAGTGTGTATCTGATAAAGAGGTTTACACAGTCTGGTTTTCAAAGTGCAGAACTGATCGCAGTGTGTGTCTGTGAGATCATTCTGACCATAGGGATTGGTTTCCTTATGGCTGCAAACGGTTTTATCCGTATTATGATGACTGCCAGACAATTAAAGCTGGTGTGGCGTATTTTATGGATCATGTGCTGGTGGATTCCACCTGTGAATCTGTTTATTACGATGTATGTATGTAAAAGCGCAGACCTGGAATATAAAATAGAAATAGCTAAAAAGGAACTGGATGAGGTACGGGCAGAAAGTGAGATATGCAATACCAGATATCCTGTTCTGCTTGTGCATGGTGTCTTTTTCAGAGACTGGCAATATTTTAATTATTGGGGCAGAATACCGGCTGAACTGCAGAAAAATGGTTGCAGGATCTATTATGGAAAACATCAGTCTGCAGCACCGGTAAGCAAAAGTGCACAGGAGATCAAGGAGCAGATTCAAAAGATAGTAGAAGAAACAGGATGCGGAAAAGTCAATATCATAGCTCATTCCAAGGGAGGACTTGACGCAAGATATGCAATAGACTGTCTGGATGCAGCACCCATGGTGGCTTCACTGACTACGATCAATACACCACATAAAGGGTGTTTATGGGTAGACCAGCTTCTGGAAAAAATACCCAAGGGACTGATCGATATCGTTGCATTAAAATATAATGCAATATTTCTGCGATTAGGAGATAAAAATCCTGATTTTACTGCCGCAGTTATGGATCTGACAGCAGATCATTGCTGTAAACGCAATCAGGAGATGACAGATTCAGAAGATGTTCTTAAACAGAGTGTTATGTCTCTGATGTCAAAGGCACGTAGTGCTTCTTTTCCGTTAAATATAGGATTTTGTCTGGTAAAATCAGCAGAAGGTGCTAATGATGGTCTGGTATCTGAGGAATCGGCTAAATGGGGAAATTATCTGGGGACACTGACTTGTTCAGGCTGCCGGGGAATTTCCCATGGTGATATGATCGATCTTTTTCGTGAAAATATATCAGGATTTGACGTCAGGGAATATTATGTGAAACTGGTCCAGGGATTAAAAGAGCAGGGGTTGTAAGCTTGGGATTGCACTCATGCATAGGGTCTTGTAGAATATATTTATAGGAATGGGAGATAGTAAAAGGGAAAGGTTTGGTTACAGAATATGGTAAAAAATATGGAATTAACTTCTAATGACGGGGTGCATAAACTCCACGTAGTGATATGGCAGCCGGAAGAAAATATTCGGGCAGTGATGCAGATTTCGCATGGAATGATAGAATTTATTGAAAGATATGATGGATTTGCCCGGTATTTGAATGAGCAGGGAATCGTGGTAATCGGAAATGATCATTTGGGACACGGGCATACTGCCGGAAGTGACGAAGATCTGGGGTATTTCTGCCCGGATCGTAAGAGTGAAACAGTAGTAAAGGATTTGCATACCGTTACAGAATATGCCAAGAAAGAATATCCAGGGATTCCATATTTTCTGTTTGGACACAGTATGGGTTCATTTATGGCAAGACGTTATCTTATGACTTATGGTGATGAGCTGACAGGTGCAATATTGTGCGGAACCGGGGAACAGACCAGTGCTACCCTGTTTGCCGGTAAGACGGTAGCAGGAATCCTAGGTGCATTTAAGGGTCAGAGATATCGTTCAGAGTTCATCAGGAAGACTTCCTTTAAAGGATATAATGACAGATTTGAAAAGCGTACAGAGAATGACTGGCTGACAAAGGATCAATCTATTGTAGACTGGTATAATGGTCACAAGTTCTGTACTTTCGGCTTTACCATTAATGGATATAAGACTCTGTTTGAAGTACTCACATATATCCAGAAACAGGAAAATTATAATAAGATTCCTAAGAATCTACCGGTATATATGATTGCCGGAGAAAATGACCCTGTAGGCAATTATGGAGAAGGCGTAAAGCATATCTATCAGCAGTATAAGGACAGTGGCATAAAAGATATTTCAATCAAGCTCTATCCAAATGACAGACATGAAATCTTAAATGAGCTGGATAAAGAGACTGTATACGCAGATGTAGCAGACTGGATTGCAGGACATATGTAGAAATATATGTTTTGCGGATGTGCGATTGTATGATTAGAGGATGAATATGGAAAAGCATCAGACAGAATTTAAAGAAGCAATTGAAAATACACCTATCATTCCTGCCATAAAGGATGCAGAAAGCCTGGAACAGTGCCTAAAAAGTGACGCCTGTGTCATTTTTGTATTATTTGGTGATATTTGTAATATTGCAGAGATTGTGGAACGAATCAAAGCAGAGGGAAAGCTGGCGATGGTACATATGGATTTGATTGCGGGGCTTGGAAGCAAAGAGGTCAGTGTTGATTATATCAAGGAAAGAACGAAAGCAGATGGCATCATTACGACCAAACCCATGCTGGCAAAACATGCAAGGGAGCTTGGGCTTGCTACGGTACTTCGCTTTTTTATCATTGATTCCATGGCACTTTCCAATCTGTCAAAGCAGACCAGAGAAGCCAGACCTGACTGTATAGAGGTGCTTCCGGGAGTCATGCCTAAGATCATACGCAAGATTACCGGTGAAAACAAAACACCGCTTATTGCAGGCGGGCTTATCTCTGATAAAGAGGATGTATGTAATGCACTGGATGCCGGGGCAGTTGCCGTCTCATCTACAAATGCGAAGATATGGTTTCTGTAAATATGGGGGATATTGGGAGAAGTATATATGTATCAGGTAGTTATCGTTGATGATGAAGTAACAATATCAGAAGGAATTGCGAATCTGTTTCCATGGAAAGAAATTGGATTTGAAGCACATGCGTTCAGCGAACCGGATAAGGCATTGCAGTATATTAACCAAAACCAGGTAGACGTATTGATGAGTGATATCGAGATGCCGGAAATGAATGGATTAGAGTTGACAAAAGAAATAGCAAAAGGTGATATCAAAGTTGTAATTATATCCAGTCACCAGAATTATGAATATTTCAGGGCTGCAATTCAGCTAAATGTTGTGGATTATTTACTGAAACCTCTTAAGAGCGCAGATATTATTTCTTGCTTTGAGAAAATAAAGCAGGAGCTTGACAGGAAAAATCATGTCGAGCAGGAACAACCGAAGGGGTATTATGAGAAAATACTTGTCGAAGTAAAGTCGTATACGGAAGAACATTTTCAAGAAGCATCATTGGAGGAAGCGGCGGTGAGAGTCAATCTGAGTGCCAGTTATTTATCACGTATCTTAAAGGAGAAATGTGATTTTGGATTCGCAGAATATCTTTTGCAGATCAGGATGGAAAAGGCTGCTGCTATGCTGCAGGATCTGCAGTACAAAACTTACGATATTGCTTATTATGTAGGATATGATAATCCGAAGAGTTTTTCTCATGCTTTCAAAAATTATTATGGAGTGACACCTATGGATTACAGGAAAGGAAGTACCGCAAAATGAAAAAAAAATTTTTTTTAAAACGTTTTGCGGTATATTTTATGGCATTCTTTATACCAACTTTTCTGCTTTTTGTAATTGCAATGGTTATATTTGGAAATAATGCAGAGGAGAGAATCATCAGCCGTGAACAGAAGGTATTAGAGTCAACAGATACTAATCTGTCACTTGTAATCAACAATATTGCCATGCAGAATGATTTGTTTACAAAGAATCCATATATGGGAATTGCATTGAAAAATATATTAAAAAAATCTGATTTCATCTCATATAGTGATACGATTTATCTTCGTAGTATGAAGGCAATGCTTCGTAGTGTACAGGAAGTATATAGTTATGTATCGGATATAAATATATATCTGACAGGATACGATAGATACTATTCTTCGGAAAATGCTATACAGGATATAAGTGGAAACGAATATTGGCTGGAACAATGCAGAGGTATGCCTGAAGAAACAGAAACTCTGGTTAAAAGACATGAATATGAAGAATACAGGAATACAAAGAATGAACTTACCGTGTATCAGAGAATGCTCCTGATGGATGGGTTTGTCATTATGAATATTGACTTGCAGGCATATGAAAATATTCTGAAACAGGCAGTGGGTGACATTGGAATGACTTTATTATTTGTCAATTCACAGGATGAACTCATCATAGCATATCAGGATACCATAGGTGTAAATGACGAGATATTAGAAAATATAATGCAGAAGGTGGGAGAGTCTAAATGGGTAAACATAAATAATGAAAATTATTTAATTCAGAATCTTTATGACGAAAAATGTGAATTAGAAATAATAGCCCTAGTACCAAAGAAGGAAGTTAATAAGGAATTAAGTAATATTTTTCCTGTTTATTTTCTTGTATTCTTTATTAACAGTATTATAGTGACTTTATTGGCTTATATAACGACTAAGAGAAACTTCCAACATCTTGATGAGTTTATCCAGATCTTTTCCAATGCTGAAAAAGGCATTTATGTGCTGGCAAAATCGAGTTCTCCGGCTAAAGACGAATATGACATTATCATGAAAAATATTGTGTATTTGTTCTTACAGAAGGTAAAGCTTGATAAACAGTTGGAAATCAAAAAGGAAGAAGAAAGAATTGCTGAAATTACAGCATTACAGGCACAGATTAATCCACATTTCCTGTTCAATACCCTACAAACAATACAGCTTGAAGTAAATCAGGTTGAAGGGAAAAATGGAAAAATCGCTGCAACGATAGAAGAACTGAGCGACATTTTGAAATATGCGTTAGGAAATTCTAATGAGAAAGTTTCTTTTGCAAGGGAAATTCAGTATCTGAAGAAATATGTGAATATTCAGAAGCTTCGTTTTGGAGATAAATTTATACTATACTATGAAGTAGATGAAGAGCTGATGGATTTTCAGGTTTTCAGACTTTTGCTACAGCCTATAGTGGAGAATAGTATACTTCATGGTGTACGTTATCGGGAAAAAGGTTATATAAAAGTAAAAATACATTATTCTCATACAGAACCTAAAGTAGTCATTTCAGTAATTGACTCCGGCATTGGTATGACGAAAGAGGAATTACAGATGCAAAGACAGAATATAAAAGACTATAATCCTAATCATGTAGGACTGGCAAATGTAAACTGCAGATTGAAACTGTACTATGGAGAAGAAGCTCAGCTGCATATCTATAGTAAAAAGGATATGGGAACTGTAATCAGATTCTGTTTGCCAAGAGAATCATAAAAATTGTGTGAGAATGACAAAAAATATTACCTTATATTAAAAAATTAAAAAAAAATGAGGAAAAATAAAAATGTCCCTCCCTTTTTGAAAGAAACCTAAGGAGATATAATAAATCTATCTTAAGAGGTATTTTCAGAAAGGGAGGTTTTTATGAACAAAAAACTATTAGCAATGGGGCTTAGTGTAACAATGATAGCAGGGATGCTTACTGGATGTGGAAGCTCTTCAACAGAATCTGGTGATTCTACAGCATCAACTTCTCAGACACAATCAGAAGTTACAGAACAGAATACTGCATCTGAAATATCACAGACAGCAGCTTCTGATGACGAACCAATTACTTTAAGATTTGCATGGTGGGGCGGCGATGAACGTAATGCAGCTACATTAGAAGTGATTGAGCAGTTCGAAGCGCTTCATCCTAATGTAACAATTGAGGCAGAGTATGGCGGAAATGACGGTTATCATGATAAGCTGGCTACTCAGCTGGCATCAGGAACAGCAGCAGATATTGTTCAGGTAGACCCGGAAACATTCCCTCAGTATGTTTCAACAGGAGATTACTTTGTTAATTACATGGACTACAGTAACATGGATCTGTCTACATTTGATGAGAATTATATATCTCTGGAGATTAACGGAAGATATGATGGTAAACAGTTAGGACTTCCTACAGGTATTTCCGGAGCAGGTATCCTGGTAAATCAGGATCTTGCAGATGAAATTGGTATAGATTTTACACAGGCTTATACATGGGATGATCTGTTGGAAATGGGCAGGAAAGTTCGTGAATATGATGACAGTATGTATCTGTTATGTGCAAATAAAGAATATATCGTTAATCTGATTGTATTCAATTATGGCAAGCAGTTATGCGGAAGTACTTTATTTGACAAGGAGACAGGAGAGCTTAACATTACAGAAGAACAGATGGCTGAGCTTATGCAATATGTGAAGAAATTATATGATGAAGGAGTAGTAGCACCGGCATCATATCAGGCGGCTTATGGCGGTGATAATTTACAGTCAGATGCTAACTGGATAGCAGGTAAATATGTATCTGCACTTACTTACATTTCAACAATTGATGTCATGGTAGCAGCGAATGACAGTGCAAATTATTCAATGAGTCAGTTACCTATGTTATCAGGATGCACAGAAAAAGGATGGGCTTCTAATACACCTCAGGTTATGGCAGTGACCAAGACATGTGAGCATCCGGAAATGGCAGTAGAATTCATGAATTATTTCTTTAACAATGAGACAGCACTTGCAACATTAGGTGCCACAAGATCTGTTCCACCTACAGAGAATGCAAGAAAGATCTGCTCTGAAAATGGTAAGCTCAGTGAAGTTACTATGGAAGGTGCTAATATTGCAGCAGCAGCCGGGGGAACACCAAATGACAAGATTTCTTCTTCAGAAGAGGCAAAAACAATTCTCTTTGATGCAGTAGAGACTGTTGGATATGGTGCAACTACACCAGAGGAAGCAGCAAGCGAAATTATAGATTCTCTTTCTTCATTATAAAATAGTGTAAACACACCGGAGATGCCTTATTGTGCATAGGGCATCTCTTTTTTAGAAAACTGTTAGGGGTAGAAATATGAGTAAGACTCTTGGTAAAAAGGCAGGCTATTCAAAAAGGGATTTAAAAGCCTACTATTATATAGCGCCTTGGCTGATAGGGTTTGCAATTCTTCAATTGTATCCATTTATCAGTTCGTTAATTTATTCATTTGCAGACTATTCAATAGGCTCAAAACCAGACTTTATCGGATTCGGAAATTATATAAAATTATTTACAAAAGATAAGGAATTCTGGACATCTCTTCGTGTTACGATTGTATTTGCGTTAATGACTGTTCCGGGGAAAATAATACTTGCACTTGCAGTTGCTATTTTCCTGAACAGAGATATCAGGGGAATCAATCTGATTCGAACATTGTATTATATACCGTCTTTGTTTGGAGGAAGCGTTGCAATTGCCATATTGTGGAAGTTAATGTTCCTGGATAATGGTCCTATTAACGCTGTATTAACTGCTTTAAGACTGCCTAATGTACAATTCCTCGGAAGCACCACATGGGCATTGCCAACAATATGTCTATTGGAAATCTGGCAATTTGGTTCGTCAATGGTTATGTTTCTGGCTGCATTAAAAAATGTTCCCAAGTCATTATATGAAGCGGCTGAGATCGATGGAGCAGGAAAAACGAAGAGATTCTGGCATATAACTTTGCCTCAGATTTCACCAATCATTTTCTTTACAGTATTAAATCAGACAATACAGGCACTGCAAAACTTTACCTCCGCAGATGTAATAACAGAGGGTGGTCCTTTGAAGTCAACGTATGTTTTAGGCATGAAGCTGTATAGGGAAGGATTTGGTTATTTCAAAATGGGTTACGCAAGTGCTATTTCCTGGATTGTATTTACTGTAATATTGACGTTTACAGTAGTACTGTTTGCATCTTCAAAACTTTGGGTTCATTATGCAGATGAATAGTGTAGAAATAATAAATTCACACAAACAGGAAAGGTATGGTGAGTAGCATGAAATCAAAAAAGCGTAATTTATTTTTTGATTATTTATTGATATTTATAATCGGATTTGTTTTATTATATCCGATTATCTGGATGTTCTTTTCTACTTTTAAAACGAATGAAGAAATATTTGGTTCATTTAAACTGTTACCGGAATCTTTCTCATTTCAGTATTATATAGATGGCTGGAAGGGAAGTGGTAAATTTACTTATGCAAAGTTCTTTCTTAATACATTTATTATGGTGGTGCCAACTACACTATTAACAGTCTTATCGGCAACATTTGTTGCATACGGTTTTGCAAGATTTAATTTTCCCGGGAAAAAGTTTCTTTTTATTTTATTACTTGCAATGATGATGTTACCTAATGCGGTAGTAATTATTCCAAGATACACTTTGTATAATAAATTTCATTGGGTGGATTCTTATATGCCATTCTATGCACCGGCGGTATTGTGCTGTAATTCATTTTTTCCATATATGATTATTCAATTTTTACGTGGAATTCCAAGGGAGCTGGATGAATCAGCATATATTGATGGATGTGGCACTTTCAAAACATTGACAAGAATTATTCTGCCTTTAATGAAACCTGCATTATTTTCTGCCGGGCTTTTCCAGTTCTTGTGGACATATAATGATTATTTTAATTCATTGATATTTATTAATTCAGTAAAAAAATACCCGATTTCACTGGCATTGAGAATGTCTCTGGATGCAGAGTCAGTAGTACAATGGGGAAAAGTCCTTGCAATGGCAACTGTAGCAGTCATTCCTGTCATGATTCTATTCTTTGCGGCGCAGAAATATTTTGTAGAAGGTATTGCGACAAGTGGATTGAAAGGTTAATTTACTGATTGTATATAACAATTGACAATTGTTAAAACAAAGAGTATAGTTAATATCGGAACAAGATATTGATACAGATATAACAAAGGCGTTTGTAACAGTAGTTTTCTACTGTTTACAAGCGTTTTTTTAGTCTAAGGATAAGAGAGCAGGGAATAAGTGAAGAATGTAAGGAGGGAACATCATTTATGACAAAATCAATTGCAATTAAATCTGCCTTTTCCTGTGGTGGAAAGGCATGGGATTACCTGGAACATATCAGCTGCAAAAATGTCGTACTGATCAGGGATAGTCAGATGAGCCAGGGAGTAAGTAATATTGTATCCAAGATTAGAACATATATGGATTCCATGGGTGTAATCATGGGAGAATATGACATAGGCGGGGGTAAATTATCCCAGATCCAGCTGATAGGCGGTATTCAGTTTATGAGCGAGAAGAAGCCGGACATGGTGATTGCCATAGGTTCTGAGCTGACAATTAAGATTGCTAAGCTGATGCTGATATTTTATGAATATCCAGAGCTTGCAAACAGTACCATAGAGAATGCAGATACCAAAGGAAAAAGCCTTCATACCAAGCTTGTAGTCATTTCAGGGGATTCGGAAGAAGCAGAAGGTGTAAATCAAGTGAATTTCATTAAAATAGACAGTGACGATTTGAAGTTCGAGTAAATGTATACGGATGCATAGAAAAAGAACAGCCACTGTAAAAACAGTTGGCTGTTCTTTTTTGGCTGTTTTGTAAATTCTATTGATAGGATGCTACATTGGATGCGTCTACCGGTTCAAATGGAACCCATACATATTTACCATCTTCACTGACATCAAGGCCACTTGAAGATGCAGACTGATGATTGGCAAGGGATACAGCAACTTTGACAGCGGCTTCACCCTGTCCGGTTGCAGACTGGTATACGGTGAAAGCCATGTCGCCGGATGCAATGGCAGCACATCCATCCGTAGTAGCATCTACACCGAGAATTGGTACAGAGATGCCATTGGCTTTGCAGGCTTCTACAGCGCCCAGTGCCATGGAATCATTATTACTGATAACACAGTCAAATGACTTATTCAGATCAAGGAAGACATTAAGCATTTCAGCTGCTTTATCTGTACTCCAGTCAGCGTAATCTTCAAATACGATATTTACCTTTTTGCCACTGTTCTTAAAAGCCGTTTTAAGTGCTTCTGTTCTTCCTTTGGTGGCAGAGTGGTTTTTTTCACCTTTGAAGATAACAACGTTGATTTCATCCTTGGAAGCCATTTTGTCAAGAACATATTCAGCCTGAAGCTGACCTGCAACTTGTTCATTGGAACCAACATACATATACTGGTCTGCTTTCAGCCGTTTATCAGCAGGGCAGCTGTTCATAAAGATGATTGGAAGATCGCCTGCGCAGGATTCCAGTTCTATGGCAGTATCAGCATCTACAGGAAGACAGAGAATAACGTCATAACCCTGTTCCTTGGCAGAACGAATCTGGTCTGCCTGTGTTTCTATTGTATTCTGTGCATCTACCAGATCAAACTGTGCGCCAAGGTTTTGGGCAGTAGATGCAGCAGCATCTGCCAACATAGCACGGAAGGTATCATTACCATCCGACATACACATAAGAATTTTAGTGTCGTTTCCGGAAATGACAGAAGATTGATTTCCGGTTTGGGCACAGCCAGTGAATAACAGTGTGGCAGCAAGAATGGTACCAGCTATTTTCAAATAACCTTTTTTCATAAGGTATGCCTCCTAAATTTTAAACTTATTAACCTGATTGGATAGTTCTTCAGCAGATACACTAAGCTCTTTGGAATCCTCGGCGGCATGAGTACTGCTCCTTGTAATCTCCTGCGCCTGGCTGACCATAGTATCTGATGTAGCAAGAATTTCCTGTGAGCTTGCAGCCTGTTCTTCAGAAATGGCAGCAACATTGGTTGCAACATCATCTACCTTGCTTACTTTAGTGACCATAGATTCTACGAGTTCATTAGCGGCAGCAATGTTCTGGAAAATAGAATCAAAGGTTTCCAATGCTACAGAGATTAACTGACCGCTTTCAGCAATATTGCTGACGCTTACATTAGCTTGTGTCACACAGGCACCAACATAACCATTAATCTGCTGGATTAGATTTTCAATAGTGTGGACAGATTCTGCACTGGTCTGGGCAAGCTTGCCAATCTGGGTAGCGACAACTGCAAAACCTCTGCCATTTTCACCGGCTCTGGCTGCTTCAATGGATGCGTTTAAGGAGAGAAGGTTGGTTTCTTCAGCAATATCAGCAATAACCGCTGTAATATTTGTAATTTCGCTGGATGCAGTACCGACCTTGTCAATGGCTGCTTTCAGACTGTTAATAGACTCATTGATTGTCTGCATTGCAGTATTGACCTGATTCATATCTGTTCTGCCTTTTTCGGAGATTTCCACAGTTTCTTTCATTTTATTTTCTACCTGGGAGCCGTCTTCTCTGGTATCTGCAACTACATTTGCAAGGGTTGTTGCGTGCTCTGCAATATCGTTAACAGAAGCTGAAAGTTGTTCTACTGTTTCATTTAGCTGTTGCATGGAGTCGCTCTGTGTGGTACTTGCTTCCCGCATTTTATCAGAAATCTCCAAGCTTGACTGGGATTGTTCATGCAGCCTGTCCGATACGTTATGGATAGAATCAATCATATCGCGCATAGTGGCAAGGAATTTGGAGACACCGGAACTCATTTTACCAATCTCATCATTACTTGCAGCACGGACTTCAACAGTAAAGTCACCATCTGTCATCTGCGTTATGACATGGGTCAGTTCTTTTATTGGTTTAATTACAAGATGTATGACTCGTTCAATTACAACAGCAAGGACAAGAATACATACAATTCCAATCAGAAGCATGATGTTACGCACTGATGTAACGCTTGAGAAGATAATTGAGGTAGGAACGTAGGATACGAGCAGCCAGTCAGTTCCGTCAATGGTAAGGAAGGCTGTTTCGTTACCTGCTATTTCTCCCTGTGTATAGTCAGAAGCCTTCATTCTGGCAGCAACACCGCTTAAAAAGGCATCGCTGTTGGACTCATCCAATTTTGTGGAGATAAGAGAAGTATCACGATGAGCCAGAATGGTATTGTCTGTAGTGCTGACCAGAAACGCCTGTGCATCAGTCATTTCAATGAAGCTGTTTACAATAATGTTGATTCGCTGCAAAGACATATCAGCAGCAAGGACTCTCTGCTTGCCGGAACCGTCATTTAGGATACCTGATGCACTGATAACAGCGGTTCCCTCAGAATTGGTATAGGCACTGGTAAAGCCCATGTTGATACGGGTCAAACCTTCTGTATACCATACAGAGGAAGTAGGATTCTGTTCCGACTTGGAAGATGCTGATGCGGTCATAAGATTGCCCTGACCGTCTGCCAGATATAATCCATCCGGGTAGTTGGAATTATAATCGTAGTACTGGTCTAACAGAGTCTGTAGCTGAGCATCGTTTGGCTTGGTCTGCTCTATATTATGCTTAATTACCTGAAAAGCAGACAGATTCTCATTAAGCCATGCTTCAATTTCGTTTCCCTGATTCTGAATGGAAGAGCTCAGCAGGTTCTCAGAATAACTGGCAATGACGCTCTTGGAGACCAGGTAAGAAATGATAGTCAATATGGCAACGATGATAATTACAATAGGCAGAATGATCGCCAACAGTTTTGCTTTGATGGACACAAAATTTTTTTTGTTCATGCTTGCGTTAACCTCATTTCTAAAGCGCTTTATGAATAAGATTTGTGGCGCTTTTACACAAATTTCTCAAATTCACAATTATTTTACTATAATTTCATACAATATTCCATATATATGAAGAAAAATAGATTAAAAACAGTTATATTTAAACAAAAAAGTTTGCTACTTTACAAATATTGTTTTTTGTGCTACATTGAACCTATATGGAAAAGCGATGATGAAGAGAGTAGATATATTGTATTTGTACAGAGAATGTCCTTTTGGCTGAGATGGACACGAAGAAGATATATCGAACATGGCTTCTGAGCAGCGCACCGAGTCAGTGTTATGACTGATAAGACTGCGACAGGGTTCGCCCGTTACAGCGACAGGGTATGCAGTACCCGCAGAGACTTTTGCCGTGAGGCTAAGGTAAATTAAGGTGGTAACACGGGATATATACTCTCGTCCTTATAGATGATATAAGGACGGGAGTTTTGTTGTTATTGGAGCCGTTTTAATTATAGGAAGGAGGGCTTTTCATGGAGTTGGAGCTGCAAAAATATGAATGTGGAAGTGAAGACTATCTGATTTATGACTGTAACAGAAACCGGTATGAATTCGGTGCAAGGGAAGCCCGTGTCATGTGCAGCCTGAATATCGGGATATCAGTACGAAGAGTTCTGGTGGGACCCATCTGGCAGACCACAGGTATGACTTTTCTTATTTATGATCCGGATGGAACATTATCCGTTCCACAGACGGAGGATGTGAAAGTATTTGAGAAATACTTAAATGATGCCGGCTATGAGAAAACAGCCTGTTTGGATCATGAAATACGCAAGGTATGTAAAATTGCTTTCTTTGAGAATTTTGTAGAGAAGTATCAGCTCACAGAATGTAAGAAGCGCCATGATGTATCATAATGTATTTGTAACTATTCAGAGCCATGCAAATTAAGGCAGAATATGCTTGTTTACAAGCATATTTGACTCAATTTATATGGCGAAGTAACCACATGAGCAAAAAGCAAGCTGTGAAACAGCGATTTTGCGAATGGGGTTCTGAATAGTTACATGTATTTTAATAATGTATTAAAAAGAAAGGGTTGAAAATATAATGGAAAACAAAGGTAAGTATTATTTAACAACAGCGATTGCCTATACTTCAGGTAAACCGCATATTGGTAACAATTACGAAATCGTACTGGCAGACAGTATTGCACGTTTCAAGAGAAAGGACGGCTATGATGTCTTTTTCCAGACTGGTACTGATGAACACGGTCAGAAAATTGAGTTAAAGGCAGCAGAAGCAGGGGTAACACCTAAGGAATTCGTAGATAATGTTGCCGGAATCATTCGTGGTCTGTGTGATCTGCTTAACATTTCCTATGATAAGTTTATCCGTACAACAGATGATTATCATGAGAAGCAGGTACAGAAGATCTTTAAGAAGCTTTATAATCAGGGCGATATCTATAAGGGAGCTTATGAAGGCTTATACTGTACTCCCTGTGAATCCTTCTGGACAGAGTCTCAGTTAGTGGACGGCAAGTGTCCTGACTGTGGACGTGAGGTAAAGCCTGCTAAGGAAGAGGCATATTTCTTCAAAATGAGCAAGTACGCTGACAGATTGATTGACCATATCAATAAGCATCCTGAATTCATACAGCCGGTATCCCGTAAGAATGAAATGATGAATAACTTCCTGCTTCCGGGCTTACAGGATCTGTGTGTATCCAGAACCTCCTTTAAGTGGGGAATCCCTGTAGATTTTGATGATAAGCATGTTGTATATGTATGGCTGGATGCGCTGACAAACTATATTACAGGTATTGGTTATGATGCAGACGGCAACAGTTCTGAGCAGTATAAGAAGCTGTGGCCTGCTGATCTGCACCTGATTGGTAAGGATATCATTCGTTTCCATACGATTTACTGGCCTATCTTCCTGATGGCGCTGGGTGAAGAACTGCCCAAGCAGGTATTTGGTCACCCATGGCTGTTACAGAACAACGATAAGATGAGTAAGTCAAAGGGTAATATCATCTATGCAGATGATCTGGTGGATTTCTTCGGTGTAGATGCGGTACGTTACTTCGTATTACATGAGATGCCTTATGAAAATGATGGATCTATTACATGGGAGCTTATGATTGAGCGTCTCAACTCCGATCTTGCAAATACGCTTGGTAATCTGGTCAACAGAACCATTTCCATGAGCAATAAGTATTTTGGTGGTGTAGTAGAGGACAGACATGCAGCAGAACCTGTCGATGATGATCTCAAGGCAGTTGTAACAGGTACTTATGATAAGGTAGAAGCCAAGATGGAGGATCTGAGAGTTGCAGATGCCCTGACTGAGATCTTTGCACTGTTCAAACGCTGCAATAAATATATTGATGAGACAGAACCATGGGTACTGGCAAAGGATGAAGCGAAGAAGGACAGACTGGCTACTGTACTGTACAATCTGGTAGAGAGCATTTCTATCGGAGCTGGTCTATTAGAGCCATATTTACCGGAGACAGCACAGAAGATCGCAGCACAGCTTAATACAACTGTAAGAGACTTCGATTCTGTGAAGACCTTCGGTCTGTATCCATCTGGAAATAAGGTAACAGAGACTCCAGAGATTCTCTTTGCACGTCTGGACCCTAAGGAAGTTATGGCTAAGGTAGAAGAACTGCAGCAGAAGCAGGCAGCCGCTGCCGGACAGACACAGGAAGCAGCAGAAGATGAGAATGTCATTGACATTGAACCAAAGGCTGAGATCACATATGATGATTTTGCCAGGCTGCAGTTCCAGGTAGGTGAGATCATTGCCTGTGAAGCAGTTCCTAAGTCCAAGAAATTATTGTGCAGCCAGGTAAAGATCGGCAGTCAGGTAAAGCAGATCGTATCTGGTATTAAGGCACATTATACACCAGAAGAAATGGTTGGTAAGAAAGTTATGGTTCTGGTGAACTTAAAGCCTGCTAAGCTGGCTGGTGTTTTATCTGAGGGTATGCTGCTGTGCGCAGAGGACGCAGAGGGTAATCTTGCTCTTGTGTCACCTGAGAAGCCTATGCCTGCAGGAGCAGAGATCTGCTAAGTAAGAGGCTATATGGCGCATCCCTTTAGAGGGGTGCGCTTCTTTATAACTTGGGTTTATCTGTCTGATGGGGGGCAAGGCATGAAAGAACGGATAGATAAAGAAAGACTCCATTTATTTGCGCCAAGAGATATTCTGGTGACACATGTGGAGGTAGAAGGTATTATTTTTATTGAGAAATTAAAGGAAGCAGTAAAGAATGCTGTTGCCAGAAATGAGATACTAAATTCCAGAGTAGTCATTGAGAAGGATGGAAATGCTTATTATGAGACTCAGAAATTTGACGATAATCCCAATGATATGGTCAGAGTCCTGCATAATGTATACTGGAAGGATATCGTCAGTGAACAGGAGTCTATTGCATTTGACCTGGATCATGGTGAACTGCTGCGATTTTATTATCTGATGAATGAAGATAAGCAGGAGTTTCTGATCATTGCGCATGCATTGGCAGGGGATGGGGCTTCCCATGGCTTTTTCCTGAATGATGTCATGAGAGGACTGTCAGATATGCAGGTCAAGGCAAAACCGTTGACCCGTTTTCAGTTAAGCAGTCTTCCAAAGGAAAGTAGACTATCCTTTATGGAGAAAATGAAGCTGTCAAGTACACTTCGAAACTGGAATAAAGAAGGAACAGACTTTACAGAAGAAGAGTATTATCAGCTGCATGCCCAGGCATGGAGAAATAAAAAGACGTGGATTCAATATGAAACCTTTCATAAGGATGCCTTATACCGTATTGCCTTGTATGCAAAGAACCAGCAGGTAACGGTAAACTCTGTTCTTCTGACTGCTTTTGCCAGAGCGTCCAGAGAGCTTAGGACAGCAGTTGTTGTTGATGCAAAAGGACGTCAGCAGGAGGCAGGATTGAAACCGGACCAGATTGCAATGGTTCTAAGCCTTCGTGGAGAGTATGATGGGATGGGAGATTATGAATATACCTATCCGATTGAGTATTTATATGATGATACACTGGATTTTGCGCAGAATGTGAAGAAGCTGCACAGCAGGATTCATCTGGATAACAGTAAAGAAAAATATCAGCAGCTTGGATTGCTTGGGGAATTGCCGGGAGAGCTGGTGGATTCTGTGCAGTTTCAACTGAATGGGCGCTATGTGAATCCGGTAACAGAGACGATCATGAAGCGATTGGGAATGGGTGAGGCGCCTAAGGGAATGGCAGTGACCAATCTGGTAAAAGTGCCGCTTGCATCCCGGTATGGCAGTCTTCGGTTATATAATTATGTATTCGTGCCACCTGTTACAGCTAACGCCAGAAGAATTATCGGAGTGACTACATTTCAAGGTGTAATGAATCTGTCCTTTCATGCCATGGATGATGAATTTACACCGAATTCACGCTTATTTTACCAGAAGTCGATAGCATATCTAAGGGAATTATGATAGGATACAAATAAAAAATGACATATATGTCAGAAATGAGGAGATTATGGAGAAAGTACAGGCAATATTGTTTGATCTGGATGGAACATTGTGGGATTCTTCCGAGGGTGTATTGAAATCCTGGAACCAGGTATTGGAAATGCATCCTGAATGTGGAAGAGGACCGATTACGCAGGAAGAGCTGAACGGATGCTTCGGACTTCCTATGACTGAAATTGCAGCAAAGCTCTTTCCCGGGCAGACCGGTGAAGGACAGCAGAAGATGATGGATGAATGTTGTGAAGTAGAGAACGCATATCTGCTGAGAAATGGCGGAATTCTGTTTCCACAGCTGGAGGAGACACTGGAGATTCTTCACAGGGAATATCAGTTATATGTGGTAAGCAATTGCCAGCAGGGATATATTGAAAGCTTTATTGCAGCTCATAAGCTGGAGCAGTATTTTGATGATATCCAGTGCTGGGGGGATAATCTTCTGCCAAAGGGTGAGAATAACAAGCTCATCATGCAGAGAAACAATATTACAAGGGCTGTATATGTAGGAGATACGGCAGGGGATGAACAGTCTGCCAGGGTAGCCGGTATTCCTTTCGTATATTGTGCGTATGGTTTTGGAGAGGCAGTTGCACCTGATTATACAATTGAGTCATTTGCACAGCTTCCTGAACTGATGTCCCATATTGTTCTATAAGCAATAAATATAAATAAAAAAAGGCTTCCGGTCTTAGACCTTGGAAGCCTTCTCTAATGTAAAGATAAATTCTGTACCAACACCTTCGGTACTTACTACATTTATGTTCTCATTATGGGACTGGATGATCTCTTTTGCAATGGAGAGACCAAGACCGGTTCCTTTTTTGTCTTTTCCTCTGGAGAGATCAGTCTTATAGAAGCGGTTCCATATCAGTTTGAGACTATCCTTTGGAATACCGATTCCATTGTCTTTTACCGATACCAGAAGCTTGTTGGACTTCTCAATCGTCTCTATCTTGATAGAGGAGTTCTTGTGGCTGAACTTAATTGCATTATCGACCAGATTGTAGAGAACCTGTTGAATCTTGACCATATCAGCATTGACGTACATCTGCTCCCCGGTCAGAACCAGTTCAATGGTAATGAATTTGCTGCGGCAGGTGCCTTCAAAAGAAGCTGCTGTATTCTTGATGACCGGATTGATATCAAAATTAGTCCGATCCAGTATCATACCCTGTGTATTCAGATTATTCAGAGTCAGCAGGGAATTGGTTAGTTTGGTCAGTCTGTCAGTCTCATTTAATACAACACCGATATATTTCTCATGAAGTTCAGGGGGAATAGTGCCATCCTGCATTGCTTCCAGATACCCCCGCATAGAGGTCAGTGGAGAACGAAAGTCGTGGGAAATATTGGCGACCAGTCTCTTCTGATTGTCTTCACTCTTAGCAACCTCGCTTGCCATATACGCCAGGGAGGCAGCCAGATAACCAATCTCATCTTCGCTGTCTACCTGAAATTCATAGCGGAAGTTACCGATTGCGTACTGCTCTGTGGCATGTGTGATCTTGCGCAGTGGCAGATAGACCATCTCTGTGAAAAAGAGCAGAATAATCAATGACAGCAGGAAAAGAATCAGCAGTGTCAGATAAGATATATTCAGCAGAGAATCACAGGAGTCATGCAGATCCTGCATGGAGGAATGGATGATTACATAGCCTTTTACTTTATATTGGGAAGTTATCGGGGCAAAAGCCGATATCATATCTTCATCGAACATACCGAAGAAATTGCCTACAGTATAGAAGGAACTACCTGTCACTGTGGGACTGAAATTCGGTATCGTAGAAGGATTCTCGATATCCAGTGGAGAGCTGGAGTCCAATACAATAAGACCGGATGGATTGACAATCCAGACAGAGGCATCCAGGAAAGTATCAATGGCATTGATCTGTCTCCACACGGATTCCAGAGTGATCTCACTGTTATACAGGTCAACAGCATAGGAATTGGATATCAGCAAGGCTTCCTTATATAATGCATCTGCCCGTTCCCTTTTCATATGTTCCAGAGTCATGTTGGAGGTAAAAGTTGCTACCACAATAAATCCAAAGAAACCAAATATGAAATAGGCAAGTACAAATTTCAGATATAAAGTACGTTTCATGGCAAATACCTTTCTCTTTTTGGTAAAAGATTATGCGTTCTTGACTTCGAATTTATAACCGATACCCCAGATTGTAGCAATTCTCCAGGTCTCATGATCCTTGATCTTCTCCCTGAGACGTTTGATATGCACATCTACTGTACGGGTATCACCAATGTATTCATAACCCCATATCTGGTCAAGCAGCTGTTCTCTTGTATACACATGGTTTGGTGAAGAGGCAAGGAAATACAGAAGTTCCAGTTCCTTGGGGGGCATATCTATATTTTGACCGTTATAAATAACAGAATAGTTCGTTAAATTGATCGTCAGGTTAGGATAGCTGACCTGTTTGGAAGCGGGAGTCTCTGTAACAGGGGCTGCTGTTTTATAGCGGCGAAGAACTGCCTTCACTCTGGCAACCAGTTCCTTGGTGTCAAAGGGCTTCTCCATATAATCATCAGCACCCAGTTCTAAGCCCAGTACCTTATCAAAGACTTCGCCTTTGGCAGAGAGGATAATGATCGGAGTCTGGGATTTCTGGCGGATCTCCCTGCATACCTGATATCCGTCAATGCCTGGAAGCATCAGATCCAGCAGAATCAGGTCAGGAGCGAAAGTATCTGCCGCCTGTAATGCGGATTCTCCATCATATACAATCTGTGTCTCGAAGCATTCCTTCGTCATATAAAGGGAAATAAGTTCTGCAATATTTTCATCGTCATCAACGATTAGGATTTTTTGTTTGTTAGCCATAAAGGGACCTCTTTCTATTTGAATTCAGCGATGGTTACACCGGCGTCGCCTTCGCCGTATTCTCCCAGATGGAAGGATTTCACATAGGAAACGCTCTTTAAGTATCTCTGTACAGCAGCACGCAGGGCACCTGTGCCTTTACCATGGACAATCCGTACACTGGGCGCATGGGAAAGGTAAGCGTCATCCAGATATTTATCCAGCTCAGAGATTGCTTCATCTACAGTCTTGCCCAGAAGATTGATCTCCATAGAGAAAGTGGAAGTCTTAGAGGCTCCGATACGGCTGGTATTGCTGCGTGTTGTACGTGCAGTCTGTTTCTTGTAAGGATTATTCGGCATAGCATCTTCATTGATTAGTACCAGGTCTTTAATATTGACTTTGCTGCGGATGATACCACACTGAACGAACATGTCGCCCTTGGCATCGGGCATAGAGCTGACAGTGCCTTTTAATCCCATGGATACGACCTTTACCATATCGCCGGGCTTTATCTGGCTGGGTTTTAATATCTTATGTGTAGGATTGGCAGCCTGCTGGCTGATCTTGGAATTCTTCTCACTGATTTTATCACGTACTTTGGTACGGGCTTTCTCCATTTCCTTCATGGAAGTACCTGTATTGTACTTCTGGAAATTACGGATCGTCTCATCTGCCACATCTTTGGCATCCTGCAAAATCTGACGGGCTTCTTCGTTGGCTTCCTTGAGAATCCTGTCCTTCTGGGCATCGAGACGCTCCTGCTTCTGTGTCAGCTTATCTTTTAAGGAGCTGATCTCCTGCTTATAGTTTTCTATTTCAGCACGTTCTTTTTCGATAGTCTTACGGCTGTTCTCCAAATCAGCCAGTAAGTCTTCAAAGCTTTCATCTTCCTCACTGATATGCTGTTTGGCTGATTCAATGATTTCATTGGAAAGCCCAAGCTTGGAGGAAATGGCGAAGGCATTACTCTTACCGGGAATACCAATCAGAAGCCGGTACGTAGGGCGCAGAGTCTCTACGTCGAATTCACAGCATGCATTTTCTACATAGGAGGTCGTCAGGGCAAATACCTTCAGTTCACTATAGTGGGTGGTTGCCATTGTCCGGATGCTGCGGTCATGCAGGTGCTTTAATATGGCGATTGCCAAGGCAGCACCCTCTGTAGGGTCAGTTCCTGCGCCTAATTCATCAAACAGACATAAGGAATTCTCATCTGCATGTTCCAGAATGGATATCGTATTCGTCATATGGGCAGAGAAAGTGGACAGATTCTGCTCAATGCTCTGTTCATCACCGATATCCGCATAAACCTCTGTAAATACAGACAGCTCGGAACGGTCAAGGGCGGGAATATGCAGTCCTGACTGTCCCATCAGTGTGAAAAGCCCCACAGTCTTCAAAGATACAGTCTTACCACCTGTATTAGGACCTGTTACGATCAGAAGGTCAAAGTCTTTTCCAAGTGTGATATCAATAGGAACGACTTTCTTCTTATCAAGAAGAGGGTGGCGTCCTTTACGGATCTGAATGTAGTGTTCGTTATTAAATAAAGGTCTGGATGCATTCATGTCAATTGCCAGACCGGCTTTTGCAAAGATAAAGTCCAGCTGTGTCAGCAGTTTGAGATTATGGCTCAAAGCAGCAATATGCTCAGAGCAGGAAGCACTGAGGGTAGCAAGAATGACTTCAATTTCTTCCTTCTCCTGTAGAGCCAGCTCTTTTAACTGGTTATTCAGACTCACAATGGCAGCAGGCTCAATAAAAAGTGTAGAACCGGTGGAAGACTGGTCGTGAACCATACCGGGGACATTTCCCTTATATTCGGATTTGACAGGAATACAATAACGGTTGTTACGCATTGTGATCACGGCATCCTGCAGATAGGTACGATAGCTTGTATTGACCATGTTGGTAAGCTGGGAATGAATCTTGTCATTGGTCTGGTTGATACTGCGGCGGATACGTTTGAGATTGGGGCTGGCATCATCAGCAATCTCTTCTTCGGAGATGATACAGCGATTGATTTCATTCTGTAGTGGGGTCAGTGGCTCCAGCTCTTCAAAAAGAGGATTCAGGCTGTCAGCAATCTCTTCATCACGCTCTGTCCTGGCGTAGGATCTGGCTCTGCCGGCACATGCCAGAGAGGATGCGATTTTAAGAAGCTCAGAAGCAGACAGATTACTGCCGATTTCCAGGGATTTCAAGCTGAAGCTGATATCCTTGTTATCGCTGAAATGGATACGTCCACCTTTGATCAGGCGTGTAAAAGCGTCCGCAGTCTGTTGCTGGGCTTCTTCAATTGCAGCCAGTTCTGTCATGGGTGTCAGTTTCTTACAGACTTCCTTACCAGGCAGAGAGGTTGCTTTATCTATCAGTAAATTTATTATTTTATGGTATTCGAGAATTCGCAATGCCTTGTCATTCATAAATAGAACATTCCTTCCTGTAATACTATTATTGTGAACAGAATAAGTATATCACGCATTGGAAAACTGTACAACTTTCTTTACTTTGCAAAGGGGTTCGGATATACTATATGAGTAAAGAAAGCAGATACTGGAAAGGGATTATATTATATATGGAAGAGAAGCAACAGGACAATCAGAATCAGGAGTCTGAAAGAGCAAGTGATTTTGAGTTTTTGCAGGAGAAAATAAAGGAAAGACCGATAGATAAGAAAAAACTGTTACAAAGGACGGTCATTACGGCATCACTGGCATTGCTGTTCGGGCTTGTGGCATGTTTGACATTCCTGTTATTAGAGCCGGTGCTGAATAACTGGCTGTATCCGGAAGAAGAACCGCAGACGGTGACTTTTCCGCAGGAGAAGGATGAAATGTTACCGGAGGATATGCTGACAGAGGGTGAGACCGGAACGCAGACAGAGAGTGAGACAGAGACGGCAGAACAGGTAACAACACAGATTGCAGCAGAGGAGACACCAGCCAGTGAAGTGGAGACAGCAGAGAGTGCTTCTACAGAGAACCCACAGAAGGCATATCTGACTGAGTATCAGGCAATGTATGACAGTCTTCATCAGGTATATCAGGAAGCCTCCACCAGTATTGTTACGGTCACTGCGGTGAAATCAGATGTAGACTGGTTCAATAATACGTATCAGAGTGAAGGAAACATAGCAGGTGTTATCATTGCTAATAATAACAGGGAACTGCTGATTCTTACAAGAAAATCTCCTTTGGATAAAGCACAGAGCATCCTGGTGAATTTCTGCAATGGAGTCAGTGCAGAAGGAAGCATTAAAAAATATGATGTGAATACAAATCTGGCAGTCATCGCAGTGGATTTGAAATATCTGCGTGATACGACGCTGGATTATGTATCGGTGGCAACATTGGGAAGCTCCGTGAATAACGGACTTGCAGGTTCGCTTGTGATAGCTGTGGGTAATATCCAGGGATATAATGACAGTGTATGTTATGGTATGATCACTTCTGTAGGAAATGTGGTAACACTGGCAGATAATCAGTATAAGATGCTGACAACAGACATCTACGCCAGCCAGAGCGCCAGCGGTATTCTGCTCAATACGCAGGGGCAGGTCATTGGTATCATTGATAACACATATAATCATAGTGATACGAAGAATCTGCTGTCTGCAATCGGTGTATCTGAGTTAAAAGGCATGATTACGAAGCTGTCCAACGCAGAGGATGTACCTTATATTGGTATCTATGCACAGGATATTGCAAGTAATGTACGGACACAGCAGGGACTGCCACAGGGCGCTTATGTGTCAGATATAGATATGGATTCACCTGCGATGATCAATGGAATCCAGAAGGGTGATATCATTGTGCAGGTGGGAAGTACCCAGATTCACAGCGCCACAGATTATATGAATGCAGTACGTGGCTGTACCATAGAGCATGACGTTGAGATTACAATATTAAGGGCAAGTAAAGATGACTATGAGCAGATGATGTTTACAGTACAGCCTAAGGCAAGAAACTAAGAGAAAGGTATGGTTTAGAAGATGAAATATATTAAAGATTATAAAGACGGAGACAGAATATTTGATATTTATTATTGCAAATATAAGAGTTCGGCAGTAACAAAAAACGGTAAATCCTATGATAATGTGATCATTCAGGATAAGACAGGTACACTGGATGCCAAGATATGGGACCCCAATAATGCAGGAATTGCAGAGTTCGATGCAGGCGATTATGTAGAAGTATATGGCGAAGTTACCAGCTATAACGGTGCATTGCAGGTCAATATAAAGCGTGTCCGGCTTTGTCAGGAAGGAGAATATGATGAAGCTGAGTATATGCCGATGAGCAAGAAGAACATTGAAGAAATGTATACACAGCTTCTTACGATTATCAAATCAATTGAGAACCCTTACCTACATAAAATGCTCAATGCCTTTTTTGTAGAAGATAAAGATTTCATTGCAGCATTTAAGAAATCATCCGCTGCAAAGACCGTACATCATGGATTCATTGGAGGACTGCTGGAGCATACCCTGAGTGTAACAAAGTTATGTGAGTATTACTGCACAGCGTATCCAATCCTGAAAAGGGACCTGCTCTTGACAGCGGCAATCTGCCACGATATTGGAAAAACCAAAGAAATCAGTGCTTTCCCGGTAAATGATTATACAGATGCAGGACAGTTCCTGGGACATATCGTGATGGGTTCTGAAATGGTTGGCGAGAAAATCCGTGATATTGAGGGATTCCCTCCTATGCTGGCTATGGAATTAAAGCATTGTATTCTTGCACATCATGGAGAGTATGAGTTTGGTTCTCCCAAGAAACCGGCACTGATTGAGGCTGTCGCTCTTAATCGTGCGGATGATACGGATGCGAAGATGGAGACATTTACAGAGATACTGGAAGCAACAGAAGAAACAGGCTGGTTGGGCTTTAACAGATTCTTTGAGTCTAATCTGAGAAATTCTTCTTTATAATAAGTCCGGAAAGGTACGGTAAAAATGGCACAATATTCCAAAAATGATATTGTAACAGTAAAAATAGAGGATATCGGAACAGAGGGTGAAGGCATCGGCAAGCTAGAGGGCTTCACCCTCTTTGTAAAAGATGCGGTCATGGGTGACGTGGTAGAAGCCAGACTGGTAAAGGTAAAGAAGAATTATGCCTATGCCAGACTGGAAAAGGTGCTGACACCTTCCCCGCTGCGAGTGGAGCCGGTCTGTCCATATCATAAACAGTGTGGTGGCTGTCAGATTCAGGCAATGAGCTATGAGGCTCAGTTACAGTTTAAAGAAAATAAAGTAAAAAACAATCTGGTGCGTATCGGTGGATTTGACCAGTTATTCATTGAGTCGGTGATGGAACCGGTGGTTGGTATGGAGCAGCCGTGGCATTATCGCAATAAAGCACAGTTCCCAGTGGGAACAGATAAGGATGGCAGGATCATTACAGGCTTCTATGCCGGAAGAACCCATTCAATCATTGCCAATACGGATTGTGCATTAGGCGTAGAAGAAAATGAACCAATATTACAGAAGGTATTGGCATATATGCAAAATGAAAAAGTGTCTGCTTATGATGAAACCACAGGACAGGGGCTTGTTCGCCATATTTTGATTCGCAAAGGCTTTACTTCTGGCGAAATTATGGTATGTCTGGTCATCAATGGCAAAAGTCTGCCAAAGGAGGACAGGCTTGTAAGCACTTTGCGGGAAATCCCAGGAATGACAAGTATATGGCTTAATTATAATACGAAAAATACCAATGTCATTATGGGAACAGAAGGCAGAGTACTATGGGGACAAAATACGATAACAGATGTTATTCATAGAAGATCCATAGAGGAAATCAACTCAGGTAAGGATTGCCTGCGGTATGATTCAAAGGAAAATGCACCGCAGGGTATTACCTTTGCGATTTCTCCGCTGTCTTTTTATCAGGTCAATCCGATTCAGACAGAAAAGCTCTACAGCCTAGCGTTGGAATATGCAGGACTGACAGGCGAAGAAACCATATGGGATCTCTACTGTGGTATCGGTACAATCAGCCTTTTCATGGCGCAGTGCGCCAAGGAAGTCCATGGTGTGGAGATTGTACCGCAGGCAATCGAGGATGCCAGAAAGAATGCAGAGCGCAACCACATTGAGAATGCAACCTTCTATGTAGGCAAGGCTGAGGAAGTGCTACCGAGACTCTATGAGGAAGAGCATATATTTGCAGACGTTATCTGTGTCGATCCGCCCCGCAAAGGCTGTGATGAAGCTTGCCTTAATACTATCATTAAGATGGCACCAAAGAGAATCGTCTATGTAAGCTGCGACAGCGCTACACTGGCAAGAGATCTGAAATACCTGTGCGAGAATGGGTATGAGATCAGGAAAGTAAGAGCCGTGGATCAGTTTGGACAGACGGTGCACACAGAGACGGTTGTCAAATTATCCCTCAAAAAAGATACACCTAAGATTGAGGTTACAATGGAGCCTGATGAAGAGAGTAATTATACACCAGAGGAAAAGGCTACTTATTCAAAGATTAAGGAATATGTGAAGGAAAAGTATGGTGTGAATGTGCATACTTCTTATATTGCACAGGTAAAGCGGATGTGCGGTCTGGACATGGGTGAGAATTATAATAAGTCCAAGAAAGAGAATCCAGAGGTGAAGCAGTGTCCACAGGAGAAGGTGGAGTATATTAAGGACGCGTTGAGGCATTTTAAATTGATTTAGTAAAATTGATGGTATTATGTCACGGCAACATCACTACATACTCAAACAAAGCATGAAAATAAGACGTTTTTCGTTTGGAAAAGTGCTCTACTACACGTTTTTAGAAAAATAGCTCGGTATGGTTACTTTAAATGGATAATTGACATTATGGTATATATGCCATATAATATTTACAAAGGAGATTATATGACAGAATTTAAACTGATAGCATATGAAAAAGAAAATGGCGAAGTTCCAGTAGAGCAGTTTCTTGATTCTGTTAATCCTAAGATGCGAGCTAAAATATTTGGATTGCTGGGTATATTACAAGAGAAGGGAAATATGCTTAGAGAACCTTACAGTAAACATCTGGATGACGGAATATTTGAATTGCGTTGTAAATTTGGAAGTGATATTACCAGAGTCTTATATTTTTTCTATTATGAGGGAAAAATAATACTGACGAATGGATTTGTTAAAAAACACAGAAAACTCCTAAAGAGGAGATTCAGATTGCAAAGGATAGAAGAAAAGATTTCATAGAAAGGGTGATGAAGGATGAGAACATTTGATGATATGCTTTCTAAGCAGTTAAAAGATGATGAGTTCAGAAAAGAATATGAAGCTATTCAGCCAGAGATGGATGTCATAAGAGCTATAGTGGATGCTCGTACTTCTCAGAATATGACCCAGAAGGAATTAGCTGAACGAACAGGCATCAATCAGGCAGATATCAGCAAGCTTGAGAATGGAACGAGGAATCCTTCTGTTAATTTACTTAAAAGATTAGCAGATGGTATGGGAATGGCTCTTAAGATTGAGTTTGTGCCTAAACAGAAAGCGTGATTATATGAAAATAGATGAAGCGTTTTTTCGTTCTGGGTTTTACGATTAGCTACGCAAAAGCTGTCTTTAAAGTGGTTGATAGATTTTTCAACGTTTACACGGATTTTATATGTTTCTTCCCATTCTGCTGAACCTCGTTCCACTCCGGGATAGGCACGAAGATTCTTTTCGGGATAAACGTAAATCATCCTTCCACAGGAAGATGTTGTGCAGGGATTATCACAATGGCATACACGGCGTTTTGTTTTATCTGCTTTATTGTATTCCCATTTCATTTTCGGGCAGACAAATTTCATTGTAGGAATTTTGCTTTTTAAGTGTGATTTACTACCTTCTCTTTTCATAGGAAGCGAAGGATCATGCGGACAACAGGGAACACTATTTTCGTTAATGGTATAACCATTATCTTCCATAGAAAGTTTTACGCGGAGAGGAATAAATGCTTTTTCAAATCCAATTTCACCGAAAAGGGTTTTGTAGATTTCAAGCGTGTCAAAAGCAGCATCACCAAGAAAAGTCTTAGGGGCGATAAGCGGATGCTTCTGAAAGAAATCAACCAGGACAGGAAGCAGGGCTTTTGAATCGGCAAGAGATTTATCCTCATCAGGAGAGTCAGATTTCTTTTCCACAACGATATCCGGATGAGCCTTTAGGAACTCTTTGTTATAGAAAGTGATATCACGGACAATGCCAAGCCCATTGGTTACAATGCCGAACTTATAGGCATAGCAGAAATGTCCATTGATATACATCTGTTGGATTGCCTGATTCGAAGCAGATGCGTAGGCATGGAGCCATAGGCAGCCTTATAAGGATCATAGCTTTTATCAAGGTTGTTTGCCTTTGCAAAAGCCTTTAACTGTTTGATAATACGGTTTGCGTATTTTGGATTATTTTCAGTGACCCAGGCTTCAATGCCAGAGGTATCGAAGATAGTCATAGCTGCCAGTTGAGGGTCAAGTTTTGGCAGATCGGTTCGGTAATATCAACCATGTGATCGAACATAGATTGTAAGTCCATCAGGAAATCCTGTTTAAAACGGGTGAATTTTGAGGCATCAGGAACAACATCAAAGCCACAGAAACCACGTAATTCCTGAGAGTATTTCAAGAAAACGATCAGGAGCGTATCAGTCGGGATTGAGAATATACGCTGAATCAGAAAAGCCTTAAGCATTGGATAAAGCTGGTGCTTTCGAGGCCTTCCGGTTGAAGCGTGGAAATGAGAAACAAAAGAAACAGGAACAATTTCATCAAGGTTAATGGTTTCATCAAGAAGTGAAAGGAACTGGTATTTGTCGTTGTCGAATTTATTTTGGCAATCTTCAAAAACTTCTGCCAAAGAGAGCTGTTTATGTGTTATCATGTAGGTATATCTCCTTTAGGTGGATTGGTTGATAGTTTCTCGCAACTCTATTTTACCATAAACCTTGAGGAGATATTTTATTTTAACAACAAAAAAATGCCGTATTTATGCGGCTTTTGGCGTTTCGCAAACGCCTATATATATGAATGGCAGGAATGTATTGGGGGTGGATTGGGACAACGAAAGTACAGATGAGACGGTTGTCTTGCTTTCCAAGGGTGGGGTCGACTCGAAAAAGATTCGGGTTGAGTTCTCTTTGGAAGATATGGATATGTCC
>ERZ791734.220-NODE-220-length-99910-cov-13.613219_pt1 | contig 99910 bp, 84 predicted proteins | sample MGYA00509953_ERZ791734 | MGnify/ENA primary metagenome ERZ791734 (study PRJEB30046, sample SAMN00792038) | human gut metagenome | study: EMG produced TPA metagenomics assembly of the A metagenome-wide association study of gut microbiota in type 2...
TAATACGTTATACACTCGTAAATTAAGTTGGCATGTTTTGACCCCAACATCATTACACAACGTCCGGCATTCACACACAATGAGTTTTTCAATTAACTATTAGTCTTTTTCGACAGTCTTACACGAAACACCTTTCTCACAAGCCTGTTACCATCAAAAGGACATATCGGATATATATAGCTCTCCCCCGATATAGTGTTGTTAAATGCAATTGCAAGCAGTGTTATAATTATTCCCGCAAAAAATCCCCACCAGTGGAAAATATAGGTAAGCACAAGTGTTATAAGCCTGAAGAACTTGATTGCATAACCAAGTTCAAAATTAGCCTGTGCGTATGTTCCGATTGCTACAAATGCCATATAAAGCATAGTCTCCGGCGAAAACCATCCCGAGCTTACCGCATATTCTCCCACGACAATACCTGCCACAACCGAAAGCGGTGTCGATAACATCGTCGGTGTGTTTACTGCCGCCAGTCTAAGACCATCTATTGCAAATTCAAGTATAATAAGCTGCCAGAATACATGTATATTCGCTTCATCCGCAAGATTGATAAATGCAAGCCAGTCTGGAAGCCTCTCAGGATACTCTATGAGAGCCATCCACATCGGCGTTAGTATCAGCGTCAGCACCGACATTATGAATCTTGAAAATCTTATATAGTTTCCCACAAGAGGCGGAAAATAGAAATCATCAGCCTCCTCCATGACATCAAATATGCTTGTCGGCACTATTATCACTGCCGGTGAATTGTCAACTAAAAGCACAATATTGCCATCAAGTATGGCTGCCGCAGCTGTATCCGGGCGCTCTGTATATTTGAATTTCGGAAACGGATTTATATATGGTCCATCAAGTACTGACTCTGCCAGACTCTCTATATTCATTGTGAGTGCGTCTACTTTTATGGAAGAAATCTTATCTTTGATTCTTCTCACAAGCTTCATATCTGCCACTCCCTCTAAATATGCCATCGAAATGTCGGTTCTCGACTTCAGGCCCGCCTGGGTTATCTCAACGCAGAGCCGCGGGTCACGTATCCTTCTTCTTATAAGTGCCACATTAGAGACTATCGTCTCTACAAAGCCATCCCTTGAGCCTCTCAGAACTCTGTCCTTCCAAGGCTCATCAACACTTCTCATAGGATATGTTCTGCAGTCAATCGCAATGCACTCCTTATAGCCGTCGACGAAATAGCACGCCACCCCCGAAAGAATCGCTGTCACTATTTCCTCAACGTCATCTAGGATGTCAACCTCCACATAAGGTATATATTTATCAGAAAATTCTGCCGCACTATCAGGTATATCCCCCTCCTGTATTTCCGAGAAGGATTTTAACAGTCTTTCCATTATCGTGTCCTTGATAAAGCCATCTATAAAAAAGAAACCGGCATCCTTTGAACCTAATTTCTGTTCCCTGTATATCAAATCAAAGTTTTTATCAACGTGGAGAATTTTCTTAAATTCCTGTACATTTTCCTTTAGCGAAGCAGATATCTTTCTCATTTTTGACCCCATTCCCGGGCGACATTTCAAAAAAAGATGAAAACCATAGAATGTTTCCCCTCTATTATAAATATAAAGCAATTTGTTTTCGCCCTAAAACGAACTGCCTGTAAAACTTTTTATCAGATAACGCATATTTCTTGCTTCCTTTACTTTATGCAAAAAAATAAGACCGGTGGGCTTCACCGGTCTTATTGTATCCATTATTCAAATAATTATCCTAACTGACTGCTCTTTGAATAGAGATTTGCGATAACTCTTGTATACTGAATGCTGTCTCTCATAGCATCCATATCATCAATTGCCTTACCATTGTCCTGCACACGTCCGAACTGCACGTTCTCATCTTTGCCCATCTTAAGAGCTTCAACTATAGCCTTAATCTTATCTTCCTTTGTGGCGTTGCTGAAATCACCATTAACACCAACTATCTGCATAACCGACTCAAGCTCTGAATCTGACCAGTTGCCGAATCTGTTGTCCATCATATACGCAATTCTTTCCTTACGATTAATACATCTGATAAAACCTCTTAACATAATAATCCCTTTCCTTTCCTGACAGACCTTTCTTCAAGTCTGACTGCCATCACTTCCGAATGGTAATTTGTTTTTCCTTTTTTCTACGAGTGCCATTATTACACATCCTGTCAATAGATGCAAATAGAAAAAGGACCACTTTTTGGTAATTTTATTGTAGAGAAAAACCATGTCTTTGTATAATCTGTGTATTAATTGTACTTTTTATTGTGCATAATTATGGTTCAGCAAAATGAAAATATATCTTTGTTAAATATTTAGCACAATTCTTTCCGCACTTTACCATGCGAAAATACAGAAAATTTTTTTATTTGTTTTTTTCAGTGCTTTTTGAGGTTCATTTATCAAGGCATTCCTTGAATACCCTAAGCGCGTTTTTATAAAATATCTTTTCCGCATCGCTTTCGGTAAAGCCTGCTTTTATGAGTGCATCATGCAGCCTAGGCAGATATGAGGCATCCGCAAGCTCAAGCTTTCCTCCTATTCCGTCAAAATCAGAGCCGAGAGCCATCACATCCATTCCGCCAAGGTTGGTTATATACTTCACATGACGCACCATATCATCAATACGGCTCTCTGCGTCATTGCCCACATCTCCTGATTCGTTTAAAAAAGCACCGCAATAATTCAGACCTGTGACGCAGCCTCTCTCTCCAAACGCTCTTATCATATCGTCGGTGAGATTGCGTACATGCGGATTCATTGCTCTCGCATTAGAATGGCTCGCAACAAAAGGTTTGCCCGTATTATTATAGACATCCCAGAAGCCCGCGTCCGACAGATGGGACACATCTATGACGATTCCGAGTCTTTCCATCTCAGCTATGAACTCAAAACCCTTCTGCTTAAGCCCCTTAGAAGCATCCGCATTATATGTGCAGCTTCCATCGCTGTTGTAGACCACATAATTAGGATAGGCAAGCTCATTCTCATGGTTCCACGTAAGTGTCATCATCCTAAGCCCCAGCCTGTAATAATTTCGCAGCATCTCAAGACTTCCGGCGCATATATCTCCTTCTTCACCGGTGAGAATTGCGGACATTTTCCCCGCCTTCATATTCTCCTCAATATCAGCATAACACCTTACCTGTGATATTATGTCCTTATTTTTTTCCATCTCATTGTAAAAAGTATCGACAAGCTTCATTCCGTCCAGCAGCACATTGTCCGAATATTCTTTATTAATGTACACTGCAAAGCACTGCAGCATATAGTCACCCTTCATCATCTTCATCAAATCAAGATGATGGTTGTTCTGCCTAAGCTCAGATTGAATATTATTCTTCCTGTCATACATAAGTGCCGACAGGGTATCACAATGCATATCAAAAACCTTCATAGCCTTCCGGGACATGGGTCTGGTCCGTGTCCCAACCATGTCCCAATTCCTCCTCCAATTTTTATTTTTTCTGAGACAGGGGTCTGACACCGTGTCCCACGCGCGCTGGGACATGGTGTCAGACCCCTGTCTCAAACACGCTTCCAGCCGCGTATATGCTCTCCGCCAAATCACGCCTGTAGTTATCCGCAGCCGGATTAAGGCTGTTAATCACCACTCCGTCGCTTCCCGGTCTTGCTGTCGAATGAATATATTCCCCATTACCTATATACATCGCAACATGTCCCGGAAAATACAATAAATCCCCCTCTTTAATATTATCATAAGATATCTGCCTCACCGGAAACTCCGGCATAAGCCTTGCATCGCGGTAGATATACACACCGTTTAGCATATATGACATCGATGTAAGCCCCGAACAGTCTATGCCAAGAGGTGTCTTGCCGCCCCAGCGGTACTGTGTTCCAAGGTAGCTCATTGCAGTGTTCACAAGCCTCTTCCTTAATACCGTTTTCTCAGCCTCCGTTAGTTTCGACAGCTTATCTGCGTCAATAGGTTTGACATATTCCTCTATGTATGAGCGCTTGATATATCCTGTTCTGCCATCGTAGAGCCTTACACATACATATCCATTTTTTTCTCCGGTGCACAATAAGGCTTGCGAATCCGGCTCCTCTGTAGCTGCACAGCACATAATAACAGCTCCTCTTGTGACACTCATAAGCCGCACCGAAGCTGCAGCTGGCTCCGACATAATATCTGCCACCGCCTTGACCACCTGCACTAAGCTGCACTCCCCATGCCCTGCGGCTTCACGGTACATAGCCGCGCAGTCATCCATTATCACGTCACAGCCTTTGACACAGCCCTCATAGCCATAATCGGTTCTCACCTTAAGGCAAGCCCCGGTACCGCCTGCGCAGCCTTCAATGACCTCAAATCTCTGTCCATACAGCCCCTCATCCACTATCCCGGATTTTCCGTAGATGTTCACGTACATTCTGTTAAAGATTCCCCTCATCAATCTCCCCTCTGGGACAGTGGTGTCAGACCCCTGTCCCAACACACATCCGCCCAACCATGGACTTGCTTAACCCGGTCACCCTGCTAAGCTGTCTGATTGTGGCACCTTCTCTCTTTAGTTTTATTACGCAGTCCTGCTTTTTATCCATACTCATTTCGTTAAAATCCGAGATATTTTTGCAGGCACTTATCAGCCTCAGCCTTTCAATGCATGTCTCATCGTCAAAAACCGGGCGCTGCGGAACAAAATCGTCATACTCAGCTACCTTTTCGTCCTGATTTAATGACATGAACGTACTATACTCCCTATCATCCCCAAACATTTCAATGACTTCATGTATGTCCGTCTTAATCATCTTTCTGCCACCTCGTTTTTCCAGCGCTGTCTTACTTTTTAAAGAGTAATTACTCCACGGATATTCCTCCGCCTTAGCTACAAGCCCCGCCTTGACCGGATTGTTAAAAATATATCGCGCCGTCGCCATAAACTGCCTGTCACTCAACACTGGCTCACTTATGAATCTGTTCTGGAAAAGATGTCCTGCACGGTCATATTTCCTATTATACCAGTACACGTATGTATTTTCTATCTTTTTCATTGTCATTGAAAGCTTTTGTGTACCCTCACGCATAAGCAGATGGACATGGTTATCCATCAGGCACACCGAAAATAACCTAAAATCATCCTCCTCCCTGTATCTTTTAAGTATACCTTCAAAATAAAAAAAATCCTCCTTCTCCTCAAAAATAATCTGCTTGTTGACACCACGCAATATCACATGGTAAACTCCGGACTCACATTGTTTTCTCGCTGCTCTCGGCAAAATATACCTCCTTTATTTAATTGGAAATTGGTGAATAGTTGTGGGACACCGGGGTCTGACCCCTGTCCCAGAAGATTATTAGAAAACTTCTGAAATATCGACAATTTATTGTACAACATAATAACAGATTATACAAGTCCAAAAGCCACTATGACAGGAACCTGCTACTGTACGGCTTCTATCATAGTGGCTTTTGGTTTTAGAATAATTTCTGCTTTTCGGATGGTTATTTTGAACAGCTTCTACTGCGCAGCTTTATACCTCAGCGATAACCTCAACCTCACATAACACATTCTTAGGAAGTGTCTTTACAGCAACGCAGGAACGTGCCGGCTTGCCTGTGAAGTACCTTGCATAAATCTCATTGAATTTGCCAAAATCGCCCATATCTGCAAGAAAACAGGTTGTCTTTACAACATTCTCGTAGGAAACTCCTGCTGCCTTCAGAAGTGCACCAAGGTTCTTCATAACCTGCTCCGTCTGCTCCTCAATTGTTGTTCCGACAACAGCACCCGTTGCAGGGTCAAGCGGAACTTGTCCAGATGAGTAGAAGAAACCATTTGTAATAAAGCCCTGTGAATATGGACCAATTGCTGCCGGAGCGTCCGGTGTATTAACTAATTTCATAATCATTGCCTCCATAAATTATATTTTATCCTATTTTAACGCGGCACAACAAAAAAGTAAATCACTTTTTCGTTGGGGAAGACACTTGGGGACAGGGACCAGACCCCTGTCCCAGCCGCTCCCCACATAGATATCCTATATTCTCTCCGCACTCTCAAGCGTATGCTTTAGCAGCACCGACGTTGTGACCGTCCCAACGCCTCCGGGAACAGGGGTTATGGCTGCGACCTGCTCCGATACCTCATCATAATCCACATCCCCGCACATAACTCCGTCAACGAAATTGATACCCACGTCCACAACAATCTGGCCAGGGCTGGTAAAATTCTTTTTTATCATGCGTGCACTGCCGGCGCATGCCACAAGAATGTCTGCCCTGCGGCACTCGTCCTCTATATTCTTAGTTTTTGTGTGGCATATCGTGACTGTTGCATTCTTCCCAAGCATAAGCATTGCGAGCGGTCTGCCGACAACAAGGCTTCTTCCCACTATCACAACTTTTTTTCCGGTGAGGTCAGCCTGATAATGCTCAAGCAGCTCCATCACCGCCTGTGCCGTGCATGGCGCATAGCCGGTCTTGTCCCCGGCGAATACCTTTGCGGTGTTCACCATGCTTATGCTGTCGACATCCTTATCCGGTCTTATCAGCTCCTTCAGTCTGTCATCGCTTAGCTGCTTAGGAAGCGGGCGGAACACAAGAATACCATGAACCTTCTCATCAGCATTGAGGCGTGTAATATTCTCCTCAAATGACGCTTCATCAATATCTAACGGAAGCTTTATGACCTCTGCCTCTGCCTCGACCGCACCGAAACGCTTCATTATTCCCTTCTCATAAGCTATGTCATCCTCACGCTCACCGACTCTCACGACGGCAAGCTTAGGATACACACCTTTTTCCTTTAATTCAGCCACACGGGCTCTGAATTCTTCTGCCATAGCCTTAACTACAGGCATACCTCTGTATTCTGTCATCTCGAAGTCCTTCCTCGTATCCTAATCTAAATATTCTTACAATCCCATCTTTCCAAATACCATATCATAGACCTTGTCGCATACATCACGGCACTGTCTCTGGTATGCCATCGTCTTTTCGTTGAGTTCATCGGCATATTCACGCTTTTTCATAAGCGATGTGTTCGCATATACGTTCATGGCAGCACTGTCCGCAGCCGCACGGCATGCTGCAGCCGCAACTCCGACATCACTGATTGCAAGCTTGGAGCCCTTTATGACCAGCTCATCAATTGTGGCAAGCAGCTTGTCACACTCCTTTAGAATCTCAAATGGTGTCTGCGCCGCCAGAACAAGTGCCTGCTCTAAGGTCTGCTCCCTCCCGGGCTCATCCTTCGGAATCGAATATGCTCTTGAAAGTGGGTAAAAGCCCTCTGCATCCTTATTGATGAGCGCAAGAAACACCTTAATCTCATAATTCATATTCCTGATAATGCGCTCAATGTCAGACTGATATTCAGCATACTTTTTCTTGCCCGATGTGAGGTTAGCCACCATCGAGCAGAGTGCCGCCGCCGTCGCACCCATAAGTGCACCGGCACCGCCGCCACCCGGCACCGGCTCCTTGGTTGAAAGCCGTTCTATAAAATCATATGTTGTATCCATAAATTACCCTCCGTTTATACATAAGCCGGGACAGGGGTCTGGTCCCTGTCCCAGAAACCAGCCCCCTGTCCCGCGGTGTTTATTCCATATCAAGAAGTTCCTGATAGAACCTTGAGTAGTCTGTTCTGCCTTCCTTTATACACTTGATTGCGGATGAAGGATGGCTGTTTAAAACTCCTGTAAGCAGATAAGGCAAATCAAATCCCCACTTATCCGGTCCTTCCTTGAGCTTGTTCATGTGCTTCTCAACGAAATCCATCACCGGAATAAGATTATACTTCGGATTGCGGAGGAAGGATAAGAGCTGTTCCATGTAGCAGTTGCCCGCTCCTCTTCCCATTCCGCTCATCGTCGCGTCAAGGTAGCTTGCTCCGTTGATAGCAGCCTCAATCGTATTTGCAAACGCAAGCTGCTGATTGTTATGCGCATGCACACCAATCTTCTTGCCATACCTTGCTGCCGCCGCCATATATCTCGCCGTGAGCCTTCTGACCTGCTCAGGATAGAAAGCACCGAAGCTGTCCACAAGATAAATACAATCCGCATCCGACTTTGCCAGAAGTTCAAGTCCATTGTCAAGATTCTCGTCATCCACCTTTGAGACAGCCATAAGATTGACCGTCACTTCATACCCTTTAGCCTTGGCATCACTTATCATGTCAATCGCTGTAGGTATCTGGTGGATATAGGTCGCGACACGAATCATGTCGATGACGCTGTCCTCCTTATTGATTATGTCCCTCTTGTAATCGGTTCTTCCGACATCCGCCATAACACATATCTTGAGGTCAGAATCATTATCCTCGACTATCTCGCGGATATCATCCTCGTTGGAGAACTTCCACTTTCCGAAGTCCTTCGGGTCAAATATATCCTTGGAAGCCTTATATCCAAATTCCATATAATCCACGCCTGCAGCAATGTTCGTTTTATATAAATCCTTGACAAACTCCGTTGTAAAACCGAAGTTGTTGACAAGTCCTCCGTCTCTTAATGTTGCATCCACAACCTTGATGTCTGGTCTGTATGACACTATTGTTCCAAATGTATTATCCATCTTATCCCACTCCTATATATAGATTCAGCTGTATTCAGTAATACCGCCATGCCCCGGCAGCAATGCAGATACTGTGTAAATGTAATATAAGCTTATACAATATCTCACAAGGCATTACATTACACTGTAAGTCATCTGCTTTAAAGCGTTACGCTTTAAACTAATAAAGTACTCTCTAAATATACACAAACAATCATTTTTTGTCAACAGTTAATTTTCATACACCGCACCGGAGCCTGCAGCCCTGCTTTGCAACAGCCTTTTGCCGCTCACTTTGTTCGCTCTATTTATTAGCTCGTTTTATTCGCTCTTCATCGGCACAAATACCCTGCTGTTGTGGACATCCGCATCATCACTTACCGCCCTTGCCTTCTGCTGTGCCTCCTTACAGAATACCATCTGTGCCTCAATCCTCATGTAGTCCTTATCGCTGTGTGCACCGTTTTCCCTCTTTAACAGCTCGGACACTCTCACATAGCTTCCATCAGGCTGCATAAGCTGTGCCTTTACATTGTCCGCAAGCTGGACATCAAGAATATGCTTAACCTCTTTTTTAAGCTTGGCGTCCTCCACAGGGAACATGATTTCCACACGTCTGTCAAGGTTTCGCGACATCCAGTCCGCACTTGCCATATATATTTCAGGATTTCCGCCATTTTCAAAATAGAATATTCTGCTGTGTTCAAGAAAAGTTCCGACTATTGAGCGCACAGTGATATTCTCGCTCACACCCTCAAGCTGTGGAATGAGACAGCATATTCCACGGACTATCAGCTCTATCTTCACGCCCGCCTTCGACGCCTTGTACATTAGCTCTATTATATCCTTATCACACACGGAGTTCATCTTGGCAATTATGTGCGCCTCCTGTCCCTCCTTTGCATGTCTTATCTCCCTCTCAACAAGATAGTGGAAACGGTCACGCAGCCACAGTGGTGCAAGCGACAGCTTGTTCCAGCCTACCGGCTCCGAATATCCGGACAGCATGTTGAACACCGCCGTTGCATCCTCACCTATCGCCGGTGAGCATGTGAAAAGTCCCATATCGCAGTAGAGCTTCGCCGTCGAATCATTATAATTACCTGTTCCAAGGTGGACATAACGCCTTATTCCATCCTCCTCACGCCTTACCACAAGCGTAATCTTGCTGTGGGTCTTAAGCCCGACAAGACCATATATAACGTGGCAGCCTGCCTGCTCAAGCTTCCTTGCCCATATAATATTATTCTCCTCATCGAAGCGCGCCTTAAGCTCAACAAGCACCGACACCTGCTTTCCGTTCTCCGCTGCGGCAGCAAGTGCTGCAACAATCGGCGAGTTGCCGCTCACACGGTACAAGGTCTGCTTTATCGCAAGCACGCCGGGGTCATTTGCCGCCTGCCTTACGAAATCCACAACCGGGTCAAAGGTCTGGTAAGGATGATGTAATAGTATATCGCCCTCCCTTACAGCCTCAAAAATATTCTTTCCGTTCATCAGCTCTGGAACCGGGGCAGGCATATATTTAGGTGTCTTCAGCTTCGCATAATCAAAGCTTCCGTACAATTTCATAAGAAATGTAAGGTCAAGCGGCCCGTCTATTCTGTAAATATCACTGTCCGTAATATTCAGCTCACTCTTAAGCCGCTTAAGGAGCTGCTTGTCGATATTTCCCTGAACCTCAAGTCTTATCGCCTGTCCCCACTGCCTTTTCTTTAACTGCTTTTCGATCTCCTTTAAAAGGTCGGCGGCATCCTCCTCATCAATTGACAGGTCGGCATTCCTCATAATTCTATAAGGATAAGCGCACAATATATCATAGTTCAAAAACAGCTTATCGATATTGCGCTCGATAATCTCCTCAAGAAGTATTATCGTATCCTGTTCCCCCGGAAGTCTCACAAATCTAGGCAGAACAGATGGCACCTGAACTGTAGCAAACTCAGTCCCATCATCACCATTCTTCTTTTTTAAGAGAGCCGCAATATTTAACGTCTTATTTCTTATCAGCGGAAAAGGTCTTGAAGAATCTACCGCCATAGGCGTGAGAACCGGATACACGTCCTCATGGAAATATTTATCGACAAATATCTCCTGTTCATGTGTCAGCTCCTCATGGCTTCCTATTATGTGAAAGCCTTCCCTGGCAAGCGCCGGGACAAGCTCATCGTTATAAATCTTATACTGCCTCTTCACAAAAGCATGCGTTCTCTCATCCAATGCCGCAAGCTGCTCAGCCGCGGTCATTCCCGCTATATCCTTCTTGGTATATCCGGCATTGACCATGTCCTTAAGTGAAGCAACCCTTACCATAAAAAATTCATCAAGGTTTGAAGCCGTTATGCTCAGGAACTTAAGTCTCTCAAAAAGAGGATTTAATACATCCTCCGCCTCACCGAGAACCCTCGCGTCAAATTCAATCCAGCTAAGCTCCCTGTTGATAAAAACCTTACTGTTTCCCATATTCTTCCCCTTTTCTTATTTTCATATCACTAAATTGCAAAACTCAGATTTATCACTAAACAGTTGTGTAATTTCTCTAGTACACTTCCGGACCCTTTGAAACCAGTCGGTCCTTAGCGGCTGTATTTTAGCCGCTTATGTACCGCTACTGGTTTCAAGGAGTGAGAACGTGTCCTGAAGGGTACTAGAAAAATTACACAACGTCCGGATATAATAAACAGAGTGTTCCACTCCTCTATCTCTTCCTTCTGATAACAGGCTTAAGCCCATATACCTCCTCAAAGAAATCCACACGCTCCATAAAATATGACTTCTCAAGTGTGATATCCTCAAAGGTATGTGCCGTTATGACAAGCTTGTTATTTTCAACATTGACATCTATATCCTTAAACTTCTGTCTGTGTCCCCTGTCAAGAGCGTTGCTGAGTCTTAGAATCGCCGTGAGCTTTGCAATAGTCAGATAATCCTTCTTGTCGAAGCTCCACAGTGCATCATCCGCATCGAACACCATGGTATTATACTTAACGACATTCGCAATAATTTCACGTTCTTTGTGTGAAAGCCCTATAATCTCAGTCGACATTATTATACTGTAGGAGCATTGCTCAGGGTTAAGCATATTGATATACTGTCCACAATCATGCAATATGCTTGCGATTTCAAGCAGAAATCTTTCACGGCTTGAAAGTCCGTGATATTTTTTTATACTGTCGAATATGAGCAGCGAATTCTTCTCCACAAGGCTTACATGCTCTCCTCTTATTGAGTAGCGCTGTGAAATATTCTTGGCAGCGGCGAGAATATCCGCATTGAAATCATGCTTCAGTTCGAATTTTTTAGTCTTCTGCGCGTGCTCCACAGCCATTCCGTCACAGAGAGTTACCTGCGGCATCCATATATCCTCAGCCTGTGTAAAATCCAGCATTCTCATGTAAACCATCGCACTCGGCAGGATGAGCTTTGCCTCATTCTCCTGCAGCTTCATAAATTCCGCAATCTGCTCAATGCTCTTATGATAGATTTTGTCAAAGAAATCCTTGAATTTATTGCGCGTGGTGTACTCACCGCCATCGAAAAATTCCTTCATTCTGGCATAGTACGGTACACAGTCGCCGACAAATATCACGTTATTGATTTTCCTGCTCTTTAGAAACAGCTCATTGAGTGTAACCATATCATTATCTATGTACTCTCTCATTATATCCACATAATTTACAATATTCTGTGACAATGTGGACATCATATTGCTTATTCTCACCGCACCAAGCTTCACATTCTGTGTGGTGACAAGAGTTCCGTTGTCAAAAAGCGATACCTGCGTGCTGCCTGCACCGACATCCACAAGCGCCGTCGACTTCTCGATAATCCGGTTGAATTTATCGCTTCCTGCTGCAAGCGCCTTATAAATTATAAAACGCTGCTCGGAATTGCTTAGAATCTCCACGTCGATTCCCGTTCGTACCTTTATCCTGTCAAGAACACGTATTGCATTCTTAGCCTCCCTAAGGGCACTCGTCGCAAACGCCCTATAATCGTCAATGCAGTAATCCTTCATGATCTCCGAAAAACCATACAGAATATCGCACATCTTCTCCACATCCTCAAAATCGACCTCCCTGGTCTCGTATGTGCTCTTTCCAAGCTCGAAAATATGTCTTATATGGTCAATCTTCTTTATCCCGCTATCCCGTGAAATCTCATATATCACCATCTCCATACAGCTTGAGCCGATATCAATTGCCGCAAATGTTGAGTATGCCATTTCCTCATCTCCCTTATTTTTTCATAACTAATCTCTCGCCTTATAATTTCCAAGAAGCTTAATCGCAATAGCCTCCTCCTCAATTCCCCTGAGGCAGTTCTTGACCGCCGCATCCGATATATGCCCGCCGAAATCGACATAGAACATAAATTCCCATTTTCTCTCGCTTATCGGTCTTGACTCAATCTTAGTCATATTAAGTCCGTTAAACATTATATGACTGAGTATCGAATAAAGACTTCCTGCCTCATGCGGAATCTCAAAGCATATACTCACCTTATCAGCATCCTCTGTCACTATTCTGTCCTTGGATACAATGACAAATCTTGTTGTGTTCACACCGCTTGTATTTATATGAGGTGCTAAAATCTCAAGTCCATACAGCCTTGCCGCTGTCTCACTGGCTATTGCGACCTGCGTCATGTCATTCTCATCCACAATCTTTTTCGCAGCTATCGCCGTATTAGCCGCACCAAGCTGCTGCCAGTCCTTGTCCTCAAGGAATTTTGCACACTGCATAAGTCCCTGCGGGTGTGAATACACCCTCGTAACCTTGGACAAATCCGTCCCCGGAATCCCGACAAGTGCATGCTCAATCTTAACCGTCTCCTCAGCTACAATATAATTGTCATATTCCCTTAATAAGTCATAAGTATCATTGACAATCCCGGCTGTTGAGTTGTCAAGAGGAAGCACCGCATAATCTGCTTCACCGTTCTTAATGGCTTCCATAGCCGCTCTGAATGTCGAAACACACGAACAGTCCGCAGCATCACCAAAATACTTGAGTGTAGCCGCATGGCTGTATGCACCGGGAACTCCCTGATATACTATATGACAGCCCTTTTTTTCAAGCTCCTTTACTGCCTTGTGAGGCGCAGCCTTTGAATAACCGCCTGCCTCAAGAATACCATACTGAAGCTTGCGGCTCATAGCCATAATCTGCTTGAAAAGTTCATCCACGCATCTCTTGCCAAAGTCATCCTCAACACATGCACACAGAGTCTTAAGCTTCTCCTCCTCGCGTGCCTTATCGTACACCGCCTTGTTGTTGGCAATCTTGTATTCGGCCACATCCTTGCTTATCTCCAGCCTCTGCTTCATAAGCTCCACTATCTGTCTATCAATCACATCTAACTTCTGTCTTGATTCTGATAAATCTATCACGCCTTTATCCTCCGCTATATTAAATCTTCTGTCCCTAAACATTAACCCTGCCTGACCCGTAACAGCAGAATTGTATGTCTGCACCGCACTCACCCGGAATTTAGCGGACATTATTATCTACAATTGTATCATTACGCATAAATTTTCGCAATACAACATTGCTAAGTGTATGTATAATGTGTTAAAATATTATATAAAATATAGCTTATGTGCGAATGGAGGATTGCTATGAAAGTGGTATCCAAGATAATAACCGGCGTTGTGATAGCTGCTGCCGTTGCTGCGCTCGGTATCTGCTCATATATGAGCACCAAGGTAAAATACAATGCTGAGGGATATATAGGAAATACATCAGGAAATCTTATTAACAAAGGCTTATTCGCCGAACACAACGGAAAGATATATTTTGCAAATCCGTATGACAATAACCAGCTCTATTCCATGAACAGCGACTGCACAGATATAAAAAGACTGTCCGATGATTCCGTATCATACATAAACGTGACCGATAATTATATATTTTATGTCCGCAATAACTTTGACCCGGACAATGCCGGAATGGTATTCAGAGGACAGCTCTACGGCATTATACGCTGTAAGCTTAATGGCAAGAGGGGCACCGCCCTCACCGCCGATGTCATAACATCCATGTCACTTGTCGGCAACCGGGTATACTATAACAGTTACGATGACGGAAAAATACATACCATGTACACTACCATAGACAAGAAGGAGACAGCCACAATAAAAAATACCCCGACAGCTCTGTACAGCGTTGCTGATAACAGGCTGTACTATTCCGGAACCGACAGCGACCACAATATTCATTCATTTGATTTGTCAAGCGGTCAGACAGATACACTTATTGATGGCAACACATATCTTGCCTCCATGGATGATGGCATAATATATTATCTTGATATGGCTAACAATTATGCTCTCACAGCGTATGACACTCTTACAGGTGTCACCAATGTTCTGTATGATGACAGATGTATAAATTACAATATATATGATGATGTAATCTTCTTCCAGACGGAGGATGGCAGCAACGCCCTTCACCGCATGAATATCGACGGAAGCAATGACACCATCATAATGACCGGCAACTTTGATTCCATAAGCTGCACATCACAGTACACCTTCTTCACAGTCTACGGACAGAATATGCTCTACCGCGTACCTACGCATGGCGGAACAAGCGTGGAGCTGTTCACATACACACCTAAAAAATAAAAAATCAGGGTGGCAGAATATTTATATTCTGCCACCCTGATTCTATATTAGTTATTCATCGCTTCCAGCTTTCTCTGCGCATCCTCAAGAGACTCATACCCATACTGCAGCACGGTGTTCTCCATAATCATCTCATTCAGATTCCTTCCATTCTGATACAGTCCAATCACATACCTGCAATACAATATAAAGGTATCCTTTGAATAGGTATCCAGCTCACCGCGAAGATATGTCTCCGCCGAAGTGTCGAACGGTGTATCCTCAGAGGTATGAATGAAACGTATCTGTCCCGCAAGTGCAGGGTACTTCCCGACAAACTCTTCAAGCCAGCCGACCTGAATTGCAATAACCTGTTCCGCTATCGTCCTTCTCTCATCATCTATCACCGGTAGACTGTCCTTAAAGCTCTCATACTCCTGTGGTGCAGTACTCTCCATCATTCTGGCGTATTTTTCCGTCACAAGATTTCTCCCTGTACGTGCTCCTTCCTCTAAGTCGGACAGGTAGCTTCTACACAGTTCATCACTCCACGCCATGAACTGACTTCTTCTCATCAGTGTAAAGGTATTATAATTATTCTGGCAGTCCGCTCTTCCTCCCTCGTTGTGGGCAGCCTGAAACATGTCCCACTCAAGCTTTACTATTCTCTCGATTATTCCGGCCATACTGCCATTGTCTTCATTTCTGCCTAGCGAAGTCTGCACACTCTCATATCCCTGCATAATGGCGTATCCCTGTGTCTCCATATAATAATCATTACTTCCTGAGAGACTCTGCATATTGAGTATTCTCACAAGCTGCATGCATATATTCTCTATACATTCCGAAGCCTTATCCTCGTCATGATAATCAATCTGCGATAGCTCATCAAGCAGCTCACATACCCTCATCAGAACCGGCTCCTGTCTGAGCTGTGCCAGCTTCACAAGCGCCCTGTAGGACCATTTATAATACGGCATATATTCTCTGTACACAAGGAAGCACAGCTTCATAGTCTGCTCAATAAATCCTGCATAGGCAAGCGAGGCAGCAACATAATCACCTCGTCTTATGCATCTTCCGTAATTATATTGACCATACTGTGCAATCTTCACAGCTGCCTCTGCCATCTTAGGATACCACAGTTCATTCGGATAGTATTCCAAAAGCCGCTGTCTTTCACCTGTAAATATTCCTGAAGCATCCCTGAAAATCTCACCATTTACCGCTGCCGCCGCTCCGTTATCTGTGATGAGCTGCCATTCGGATAAATCCGTCCTTTCCGGAACCGCGGCACAGCCTATATGCTCAGTCAGAAAGTCACTCAGCTTTATCACACCGACACGTCCGTGTCCGTTTTTTGTCTCAAGCCGCGCAGCTACGCCAAGAAAGCTCTTAGGAAGCTTGTCATATTCTGCGGCAAGCCGCTCTCCAATGCTGTCATAGTCATCATCGGTAAGCCACAGACACACTGCAGGACCGAAATCATGGTCTTTTGACAAGTCATCATCAAATCCGAAGCACTCAGAGCCATGTCCCGCAAGTCCCACGGCAATTCTGTCCTCGTATTCCGGAAATTGAGTGTGTATCATATCTTTTACATATATTTCATAATATGCCCTTGAAAGCTCAAGCCCTTTTAGCACAGCCCCATCACGGCATACTGTAGCAAGCTGATTTTTAAGCTCGCTGATTCTTGTCCTGCTTTTTTCGCTCAATGCATATTCATTATCTTCCTGCTGCCCATTATTTCCGCCATTGTTCAAAATAATGCTTTCATACGCAGCTATGCAGTTTTCACATGTCGCCCTGTAAGCGGTGTTGCTATAGCCATAGCTTCTTGCTATCTCGGTAAGCGCCTCCTCATAGGCTTCCACCGCCTTGGCATATTCTCCCCTTTTCAGATGAAGGTCACCATACGCAGAAAGTGCCGCCCCATAGTGGGCATCCTTGTATTTCCTTCCTTTATCTCTCTTAAAGATATCAAGAGCCTTCGATATATATGCCTCTGCTTCATCGTATCTTCCATGTCTTATGTCAAGCAGTGAAATGTTGATATATGTTGTAGCCTCCTCAACCTCACATTCAGGGAGCTTCGTTATAAGCTCCAATGCCTTTAAAAGCTCAGCTCTGGCACGCTCATCATCGCCTGTCTCGGCATAAAAAAGACTTATATTGTTATACAGTGACGCATATCTGTACGCATCCTCACAGCCGGAGCTTCTAAGAGTCTCAGCCGCCTCATCATACAGGGCACCGGCTTTTTCATAATCCCCGGCAGCTCTGTAAGCCGTGGCAGCATTAAGCACTATGGTAGCATAATCCTGCGTGCCGCAAAGACCTGAATTCCCGGCTATCTTCATGGCCTTATCAGCAAACATTTCCGACTCGGCATGCCTCCCTGTGACGCGATACAGACCCACAAGCTCACTCATAACCGTGAGAAGAGCCTGCGTGTCCTCCTGTTCCATCGCTTTTTTTACATTATCAATCAGCAATTGCTCTGCTTCATCCATCCTTTTATCAGACAACAAGCCATCAAGCTTCTGAAAAAACACATTGTAATCCATACACTGCCTCCAAATTTATGATATACGACACAGGAAAACAATATTTTTGCGTACCTGTGCTCTATTCCGAAGTCTGTAACCTCACCATCCTGGCGTATATTCCATTCTTCTTTATAAGCTCCGAAGGCTTTCCTGTCTCAGCGACATGCCCTCCGTCTATGACAACAATCTTATCAGCGCCCGACACAGTACGCATACGATGCGCGATAATAATAACCGTCTTGTTCTTTATAAGCCTTGATATAGCCTCCTGAATATATGTCTCATTCTCGGCATCAAGTGACGCTGTAGCCTCATCAAGAAGTACAACCGGGGCATCCTTTAAGAGCGCCCTGGCTATCGAAATTCTCTGTCTTTCACCGCCTGAAAGAGCAGAGCCGTTCTCCCCAATCACAGTCTGATAACCATCCGGCAGCCTGCTTATAAACTCATCACACTGAGCCTGCTCTGCCGCCCGCATAACCTCCTCGTCGGTCGCACCCTTCCTGCCTATTCTGATATTTTCCATAATTGTATTATCAAAAAGTATAACATCCTGAAATACTATTGAATACGCGGCCAGAAGCTTCTCCTGGTCAACCTGTGATATATCCTTGCCTCCAAGCCTTATGCTTCCTCCATCAACATCCCAGAACCTTGCCGCAAGCTTAGATACCGTTGATTTTCCTCCACCGGATGGTCCTATAAGAGCTGTGACATCACCCTGCTTTGCGGTGAAGCTTATATCGTTGAGTACTTTTTCATTCTTATCGTAAGAAAAGCTTACATTTGAGAACTCGATGTCATAGGATTTTACATCAAGCTCATCGCTGCCCTTCTGGACGGGATAATCTGTAATCTCATTCATTCTCTCGACATTGACATCCTGTGCTATGACTGCCGCAAGGTTCATCAGAGTTCCCTGCATAGGCTCATATATCCTCGACACAACAAGGATGAACATTAAAAATGTGAGCACATCAAGCTTACCACTGCACAGCAGCACTGAACCCACAAGCGCAACCGTTCCTATGCCAAAACGCAAGATACACGAAGCCGACACCACGAACACTGCCGTTCCAAGCTCCGCCTTGAAGCTCTCCTTCTCAAGAGCTGTAATCCTGCCATTCAAGCCTTCAAGATAGCTTTCCTCAGCATTGTAGGACTTTAAATCCTTGATTGTCTCAAGGTACTCCTGCAAGCCGTCCGCCTGAGCGATGGCAACATTTCTCTTTCTTCTTGAGATTCCTCTCTGGACATTTCCGGAACAGCCCACAATTATGAGCGCGATAGGAAGCACCCATAGAGCCGCAAGCGCCATTCTCCAGTCAAAGAAGAAGAGGCTTATGGCAATCAGCACCGTTGAAATCATCGCCCCGAAAAACTGTGGCATCACATGTGAAAAATTGTGCTCAAGCACGGTACAGTCACCAAGTATCGTCGAGGTCAGGTCTGCCAAATCCTTCTTTCCGAAGAAGGACAGCGGAAGCGTGCGAAGCTTCTCCGCGATATTGATTCTTCTGTGTTCACTCTCCCTGTAGGTGGAGAAGAACGATGAATTATACTGTACAAAAAAGACAACTCCAAATACAACCAGAATTATAACACAGCCTGTAATATATGTATATCTGTGATTTGCCGGAACCATCCCATTTATCAAATCAGCCGCAAGGTAATACATAAGTGCAACCGGAACCATGAGCATTATATTCTGCAATGTGGTTATCGCTGTACACTTTATAAAATCAATCGCTCCCTGTCTTGTGAGAGCATATCTTCTCATCAGCTTGCCAATCATATAGCTCCACCTACCTTCCATGTGACAGACTTCCTATACTCATCCCACATCTTTTTGTAATTATTTTCCTGCACATTGTCCGCAAGCAGTTCATCGTGTGTGCCGTTCTGTACAACTCTGCCGTCCTTGAGAACAAAAATCTTATCCGCAGCCTTGACAGTGGACAGTCTGTGCGCAATCATTATCACCGTCTTGTTCTTGCTTATCTCATCAAATGCCTTCTGCACAAGGCTCTCATTCTCCGGGTCTGCGAACGCTGTAGCCTCATCGAGGATAACTATAGGTGCGTCTTTTAGGAGCGCCCTTGCGATAGCTATACGCTGCGTCTCTCCTCCCGAAAGATAGGTGCCGTGTGTTCCAAGCTGTGTGTCGATTCCGTTCGGCAGCTTGGCTATTATATCATCGCACTGTGCCAGATGAAGCGCTCTCTTTATCTCCTCCTCCGTTGCCCCCGGCTTCGCGAGCTTTAAATTCTCCTTTATGCTCAGCTTTAACAGCTTGTTATTTTGAAAAACATAAGCAATCATATCGTTAAGCTGCGCCTTAGGAATATCCTTGATGTCCACGCCTCCGATGCTTATGCTTCCGCCATTCACGTCAAAGAATCTTGCGATAAGCGCCGCCGTGGTACTCTTGCCTCCACCCGATGGTCCGACGAATGCGACATGCTTTCCCTGAGGTATCTTAAGTGAAATCCCGGAAACCGCATCGCGCTGTGCCCCTTCGTATCTGAAGGTCGCATTCTTAAGCTCAATGGAATAGTCGGAAACCTTGCTATCCGTGCCATTCTCAGGAAGCGGCTCAATATCAAGTATCGACTGTACTCTTGTGAGTGCATCCTCCACAAGCATATTGTTCTCTGTCATAAACATCATCTTGGTGAATGTCGTTGAGATAATCGGTGTAAAAATAATATAAAACAGGAGATTTACAACAAATTTATCCGTGATATTTCCCCCTGCCGAAACGACAAGTGCGGCACAGGTGAGGAAAGCAAACACGCTGTTTATCGACACCTCAAAGAGCACCATAGGTCTGCGGCACATCTTCGTGTAGGACATACAGAACTTTCCGTAGCTGCTTATCGAATCACGGAATTTTTTAAAGGTGAACACCGACTGCCCGAAGGTCTTTACAACAGGCATTCCTCTCACATATTCGACAGCCTGATTATTCATGTCCTCAAGCGAATCCTGATAATGGCGCATGTCCTCCGCCATCCTTTTTCCAAGCATGCCCGCCATGTTTACAAACGCAAGCACCACAGGGACAAGGCTTAAAAGTCCAAGCCGCCAGTCAAATATAAAGAGCATGACTATAAGCGCCACAGGTGTGAGCATGGCATTGGCGGTATCCGGAAGCTGGTGTGCAAGATAAGTCTCCGTAGCCTCTGCGGACTCTGCTATTATCTTTCTCACCCTTCCGCTTCCCATGCTGTCGACCATGCCAAGCGGCAGCTTCTTTACATGATTTAGCACTGTAATCTTCATGTTAGCGGCGATTCGGAATGCCGCCCTGTGTGAGCACAGTAATGCCGCAAAATATACCAGCATACTTATAAGTGCCATGACAACTGCCATCACGCCGTTATGTACAATCCCATCCGCTTTAGAGAAATCGGGCGTAACCGCGATAACCTCTTTTATGATTTTCCACAGATAGATAAACGGAAAAAGTGCCAGTACAGCACTCACCGCCGACATAATGATTGACGCATAGGAAAAGCCCTTATAGCTTCCCGCATACGCCATGAGCCTTGAGAACGCTGATTCCTTCTTAGGGCTCTTTTCGTTTACTTCCTTCATGGTTCTACCTCCTGGTTAAAGTTTTATGTTCCGAACGTATGAAACATATAGCTAAGTTATGTTAGTTTTTGCTAACCTAACCTCAAATAAAAAGTTCCGTGAAAGGAACCTTTATCTGCTTATTTTATTGTAAATATGTAGCTTCAATTGCTGACATGCGTCATGCATACTTAATTAAAAGCTTATATGTCTTTCTTCTGAATGTCACACATATCAAAAAGCCTCATCCAGCCTGCCGTGTAAAATTCGCGCAGCTGCTTAAGGTACGTCTTAACCTCACTGATATCATTCTTATGAATCAGCAGCTCAAAAAATGCCGTGAACATGCCGCTTACAAGCACATGCTCAAGCTTCGGGTCAATCTCCCGTACTTCAATGCCGTTCTTTCTCATAACCTCGACAAAGTCATGTGTCGCCTGTACTTCAACCTCCGACATCTCATGCACCATATTCTCATACCGCGTACCCTTAGAACACATGAGTATGAGTCTAAACTCATCCTCATTGGCATACATGTAATCAATCATCTGTTCTAAACAGTCCCCACTAATCTTTCCCATATTAGCCTGCTGTTCATCCGCGTTAAGCTCCTTAAAGCTGTTCTGCGTGCTCACATACATATCCATGATATGCTCATACTGCTCAGACACCAGCGCATCAAACAGCTTCTCCTTGCTGTCATAATATCCGTAAAATGCCCCCGTTGTCACACCAGCACACTTTACAATATTTCTGAGTGATGCACCTAAGAATCCCTTTTCAAGAAATTCCCGTTTCGCAGCACTGTGTATTCGGTCCAATGTAGTCGGTCTGATATCTTCCATGTTCCTCCATCTCTTACATAACAGGTGATTGCGAAGCCTCATGTGCGTACATCTGCGTCTATTGGTTTCATAGTTTTTATACTAAAGCTGCATGGCTGTGTACCGGCAAATCTACGTTTCGCAATACCTTGATATAAATAACTCTCATATAATTTAATTCAAAAATATAATACAACTCTTATATAATACAACTCTTATATAATATAACTCTGATATAAAAAACAGGTGATGTAACGCTGTTATATAACACTGTTACATCACCTGTTATAACCTATATATGAACATTTGTCAATATGTTTTTTATTTTCTTCTCACTGCTCAAATCCGGCAAGAAGCTTGTGAAGCAGTCTTTATCACATTTTTGCCATTATAAAAGCGATGGCAAACATCCCGCCACCGCTTTTATATGCTATATTAAGTCCCACTTATATTTCATATTCATCGCATTCAAAGTACAATGTTCCTCATGTGATGTCCCTCCACCTTTCCGGCGCAATGCTCTCGCTGGTCACAATGCACTCCGGGGCTGGCGCAAGCACATGCCTTACCACCTCAAAAATCCGTTTTGCGTCACACAGAAGACAATCCGCGTCACCGAATTTCACCTGTTCTGCCGCACCACACTCAAGGAATGCCTGATTCAGCTTCACAAAATCCTCTGATATGTGCGGCTGTGTGGCATTGTAGTGCCTGCGGACATATACCTTCCTAAGACTTCCGTCCGGCATCGCTATCTTAAGCTCCATTGGCTTGTCCGACAGCCGGTTAGGCACATTTAACACCTCCTCAACACTGTGTATGTAGGTATTGCGCTCATGCCCTACCCCGACAAGAAGTATCCTTCCGCCACAGTCCTTCAGCCTGTCATAGCAGCCTCCCGGCGTACAAGGTGTGTTGCAAAGCTCCTCACCGCTTAGGTACTCCGCCGCACCACGCCCAAGCCCAGCCATGCTGTGTGTCGGGTGAAGTGAGCGCACAACTCCCTGTCTCTTCATAAACATATTAGTGAGAAGCCCCACACAGGAAGGAGTCACCTCCGGGTCATATACAGGGTTACTCTCGTTCACAGTCTTCCATGTGTGCGTCGGAAGAAGCAGAAGCCCCTCCGCAAAGAACCCACTCCACGCGTCAAGCACCGCGTCCGCGCCGCCCTCCACCTGTCCTATGGCTTTCATCGATGAATGTATAAGTATGGTCTCATCGCCATGAAGCCCCATCGCTCTTAATTGTTCTGTCAATTCTTGTTTTCTATACATTTTGCTCCTTATAGTGCCTTGCATCGTTGAAATAAACCATGATTTTTTAATATTACATTTGCAGGATGTTGGGGCAAAACATGCCAACTTAATGTACGAGTGTATAACGTATTATATTTATGCATACCAGCTCCATTGTCCGAAGCAAGATGTTCTAAGAACTCTGATATGGGTTATTGTATACATTCGCCACCGAAGCAAAGCATACATCCGTGTATGCATTGCTTCTAAAGCAGCATCCGTGCTGCTTTTGGCTGGGGAGTTAGCAGAGTTCTAAGAACATCTAAACTTCTCCCAAAAGTCGTGATATGCATAAATATAATACGTTATACATGCTAAGTTTATAGAGCATGTTTTTACCTCAACATCTTTGCATGATTATAATATAATATCATTTTCAACAATGGTCATCCGGTTTCCAAGGCTCTTTTTACTCTCATACACACCGATATCCGCTATCTTATACAGCATGTCAAAATTCATGTCCTTCTTATAAAATGCAGCGCCAAGGCTTATATGTATCTGCTCCTCCATCGGCTCGACATGTATCTTTTCTATCTCAGAGAACAGCCTCTCTATGACAAGCTTGGCATCCTCATCTGTGTCTATGTTGCGGAAATACATGGCAAACTCGTCCCCGCCAAGACGCATTGATATGTCATCCTCACGCTGTGCCTTCTTCATCGCAGTGGCAATAGCAATCAGTACTTTATCGCCTATATCATGTCCGTATTTATCATTCACACTCTTGAATTTATCCACGTCAAACAGACAGAACAGCCCTTTTTTCTCTTTAACCAGAAGCTCCTTTATGCTCTGCTCGCCATAACCCCTGTTATAAAGGCTTGTCATAAGGTCTGTCTGCGAAAGATACATTAGATAGTTTTCCTTCCGCTTCTCCTCATCTATGCATTCTACTGTATATACGACATTGTGCAGGCTTCCGTCCTCGTCATAGTCGATTGCGATAAATCTTGCCCTGCACCAGCCGTTAATCTTTCCCTTAAAGACAATCGCAATATCGCTTTTCCCCTTCATCCTCTCATCAAGAGTGGACATGTTGACAAACTCCAGCATCATATCGACATGTTTTTCCTCTGTCAGGTTCTTCACGGTATTATATGTCTTGTTCTGCGCCCCTTCGACATTCTTTGACCACATATCTATATATTCATTTGATTTAAAAGGATACTCAATATCCTTTTTCAAATCAAAGGTGTAAATTGATATGTATATCTTTGAAAGTGCATTTAACATTCTGTAATACTCATTCGTGCTGTCCATATTATACCTCCTGTATGACGCATACCGATATTACTATCAGCCTGCGCGTCTCTTCATGCCTGACATTGCCGGTCTTTGTGCATGCTCCTTAATGCTTTTACCGCTAAGCTTTATACATGCCACTTAATGCTGTATCCCAGTTTATTGCCAAAAATTTTATTGTGTTACATACTCAAAGTGCTGGTAGTCCTTGCCCGTCTCCCAGTCACCGCCCCACTCAAATCCATGCTCCGTGAACAGCTTGTAGCATAAATCCTCATGGTCTATCTTGTACAGAAAATCCCCGCTTCTGTCCGCATAGCTTATTGCATCCTCCGGGCTGACCTCGACACCATTCTCCGTCTCCTTAACCTGCGGGTTATAGAATGGGTTAACATCCACCGCAAGCCCCATGCCATGCTCAGATACAATGTCCGTTCCGGCTATCGTTCTGAAATTGAACGCTGAGGTATTGTTATCACTCATCGACTGCTCATCATCGCCATCGTACTCATCAATAAGCGCTATCCTCTCAATAGGATACTGTGCCTTGTAAAGCTGCTTAAATATATCAAGTATATCATCCGCAATGAGCTTGTTTACAACCAGCTCGCCCTCACTGCTTCTTCCCGCGAAGTCCACATACATGACATGAACATAGCGCAGGTCTTTACGCTCAACAGGGCAGCCATCCTTATAGCTCTTCCCCTGCATGTTCTTCCACACACTGTCAGTAAGCTCTGATACATAGAAGCTGCTGTAATCGTTGTCAGCTGTGGTCTGTGTGACATCCATTCCCGTGCTGTCTGCATCAGTAGCATCTGATATGTTACCATCTGTTGTGCTGTTAACTGTACCATACGATATACTGCCATCTGTTGTGCTGTCACTGCCACCGGTGTATGTCCCACCACCCGCTTCAGCTGTAACCTTGCTTAAATCTATAGTGCCTCCCACCGGTGAATCAGCCGTGCCTCCAAAATACAGCATCGCTCCAAGCATGCCAAGCGGCACAAGCGAAACTGCCATAATTATCAGCAGTATCTTAGTCGTTTTATTCATATATTTCTCCAATATTCAGCAGCAGCCTGCCAAAGCATGCATTTTAACCATCTTTGGCAGCCTCACATCGAAATCCATCCAAACGCATTCGCGATAGAGCTTAACAAAATTAACGCCGCAAAAATCGGACACAGATACTTAATCATAAAGCAGAATATCTTCTTTCTGCGGAATGTGCCTCCACCGTAGGTCACTTCCTCCTCAATGCGTTTTACACCGACAACTCTTGACACGAACAGACACGTTGCTATAGCCGCAATCGGCATCATAACAGTGTTGGTGAGAAAATCGAAAAAGTCCAAAAACTGCATTCCGATTATCTTTACATCGGCAAGAGATCCGTAACCAAGGGCAGACAGACTTCCAAGCACCAACATAATCACGCCGATAATGACCGTGGATTTCCTTCTATTCCATCCAAACTCATCTTCAAATGTGGAAACTGCACTCTCCGTCAACGCTATTGAACTTGTGAGTGCGGCAAAGAGAACCAGCAGGAAGAACATAACCCCTGCAAAAGTTCCAAAACCCATACTTGCAAAAACCTTTGGAATAGTGATAAACATAAGTGCCGATCCGGCTTGAAGTGTCTTAGCATCACCACCCGAGAACGCGAACACAGCCGGAATAATCATAAGTCCTGCTATCATTGCAATCGCTGTATCAAAAATTTCAACCTGCTTTGTCGACTCCTCGATTGAATTTTCTTTTTTCATGTATGAGCCGAATGTAATTAGAATACCCATTGCAATTGAGAGCGAATAAAACATCTGCCCCATAGCCGTTACCACTGTCATCCATGAGAAATTGCTCACATTAGGCACCAGAAAATATTTGACACCTGCCAGTGCCCCCGGTCTTGTCACCGAATACACGGTGATTATCAGCGATAAGATTACCAGAATCGGCATCATAAACTTAGAAACACGCTCAATTCCGTTACGCACACCCGCAAAAATAATGCCCAGCACAATCAAGGCAAATATGATAAAGTAAATCTCCGTCGAAGCACCAGCAGAGATAAATTCCGAAAAATATCCGTCCACCGCCAGAGCCTGTGTCTGCCCTGTGACGTATCCGACAAGATATTTTATGACCCAACCGCCGATTACCGAATAGTACGGGACTATGAGGATTGGGATAATCGCATTTATCCATCCCCCTGCCTTAGCCAATTTTGACTTGCCGAAGGAGGCGTACGCTCCCACAGGACTTTTCCGTGTCATTCGCCCCAATGCTGTCTCCGCTATTATCATTGTATAGCCAAACGTCAATGCCAGAATAATATATATTACAAGGAAAATTCCTCCGCCATATTTCGCCGCCAGATACGGAAATCTCCAGATATTCCCCAGTCCCACGGAAGCCCCCGCCGCTGAGAGAACAAATCCTATCCTGCCGGAAAAAGAACTTCTCTTTGCCTCATGCTGTTTCATTGCCTCTTATACCTCATTTCATATAGAATCTTTTCCCTGCTCTTATTAACGAACATACCGTGTCCGCCGATGAGCTCTAATGCTCATCCACAACCTGGAAAATGTAGAACTTAAGATAATAGGATTCATTCGCAGCCCACAGTATCGGGTGATCCGGTCCCTGCGTGCGGAATTCCACCTGTCTTAGACGCTTATGGACACTCTGCGCCGCCTCCTTGATGGTCTTGGTAAACAGCTCCTGTGTCATAAAATGTGAGCAGGAGCAGGTCGCAAGGTATCCTCCGTCCTTAACAAGCCTCAAACCCTTCATGTTAATCTCCCTGTAGCCCTTTATCGCGTTCTTCGTAGCCTCACGCGATTTGGTAAATGCCGGCGGGTCAAGTATCACCACATCATACTTCTCTCCCTCTGCTGCAAGACGCGGAAGCTCATCAAGAACATTTGCGCACTTAAAATGTACTGTTCCGTCTAGCCCATTGAGCTTTGCGTTGGCCTCCGCCTGCTGTATCGCATACTCGGATATATCAAGTCCCGTGACGTCCGCTGCACCTGCAATTCCGGCATTGAGGGCAAATGTTCCCATGTGGGTGAAGCAGTCTAAGACCCTCTTTCCCTTACATATTCTCTGTATTGCAAGTCTGTTGTACTTCTGGTCTAAGAAAAATCCTGTCTTCTGTCCATTCACAACATCCACCATATAATGCACACCGTTCTCCACAATCTCGACATTGGTATCGAACTCAGCACCTATGAAACCCTTTACAGTCTTAAGCCCTTCCTTCTCGCGCTCCCTTGCGTCACTTCTTTCGTATACCCCACGTATAGCTATTCCATCCGCCTTCAGAATCTCCTTCAGATCATCTACTATCTTTTCCTTGAAGCGCTCTATGCCAAGTGTGAGAGCCTGAACCACGAGTACATCCTCATACTTATCCACAACAATTCCCGGCAGGAAATCCGCCTCACCGAATATAACGCGGCAGGATGATGTGTCCACTGTGTCCTTGCGGTAATCCCATGCCGCCTTGACTCTGTTATATATAAACTCATCATCTATAAGCTGATCGGCATTTCTCGTCATCATTCTTATTCTAATCTTAGAATTCTGGTTGATATAACCTCTTCCAAGCATATATCCGTTAAATGCATGTACTGCAACTATATCTCCGTTCTTAAATGTACCGACAATAGTGTCTATCTCATTATCGTATATCCACGGACCTCCCTGTCCGAACTCTCTTCCTTCTCCCTTTTTTAATGTAACTATTGATTCAGGCATGTCTTTTCTCCATCTCCGCTAATTATTCTGTATATTCTTTTTCGATATAGTAAATAATATATCCATCAAGATATAAAATCAAGCTTGAATAATGTTTCCCCTGCGAGGTAATCAAATGATTAAACAATTCATATTCTGTGGCAGTCTCGGCTGGTGCTTTGAAGTGTTCTGGACAGGTCTTGGCTCATTATTTAAACATGACAAAAAGCTGATGGGGCAGAGTTCACTGCACATGTTTCCCATATACGGAAGCGCAATTATCATACCGCCCATTCACAGGCTTATCAGAAAAGCCAATGTCTTTATACGCGGCACCATCTACGCGCTGTGCATTTTCCTGACAGAATTTATCAGCGGCAGCTTCCTGAAAAAACACAACGCCTGTCCATGGGACTATTCCGATGCCGCCTTGAACTATAAAGGAATTATACGTTTAGATTATGCTCCGGTATGGTTCATGGTAGGTCTGATATACGAGAAAATGCTGTGTGCCACGAACAAGCGTCCGGCATTTCCTGAAGCTCTGAGACTTTTAAAAACACCTTGATTCACTATAAAAGCATGTCATATATGTACATCTTACACATGACTAAAAATCCGGGGCACCATATAGATGTCCCGGATTCATTTTTAATATTTTTTGACTGCTTTATAACCCGGCAGCCTTAGTATAAAGGATACTTATCCGTAAGTCCCTTCACAAGGCGCATAGCCTCTTCCCTATTAGCCTCAGGCGCAGCTATCGCAAGAGAAATTGCCTCCGCAACAGTATCCATATCCTCTGTCTTGAAACCTCTTGTTGTGACAGCAGGTGTACCAAGTCTTATACCACTTGTGACAAATGGTGAAGCCGGGTCATTAGGAATGGCATTCTTGTTACATGTGATATTAACAGAGTCAAGGAGCTTCTCTGTCGCCTTTCCCGTAACACCCTTGCTTATGAGGTTCACAAGCATAAGGTGATTGTCTGTTCCACCCGATACAAGGTCAAAACCTCTGTCCATAAGTCCCTTTGCAAGAGCCTGGGCATTATCAACGATATTCTGAGCGTACACCTTGAAGCTTGGGTCAAGTGCTTCCTTGAAGCATACAGCCTTGCCGGCAATAACATGCATAAGAGGTCCTCCCTGAATACCAGGGAAAATTGCCTTGTTAAAGTTGAATTTATCAGCAGCTTCCTGATTGCAGAGAATCATTCCGCCTCTAGGTCCCCTGAGTGTCTTATGGGTTGTCGTTGTAACAACATCAGCATAAGGAATCGGACTCATGTGAAGTCCTGCTGCGACAAGTCCTGCGATATGTGCCATATCAACCATGAGAACTGCACCGACCTCATCCGCTATCTCACGGAACCTCTTGAAATCTATTGCTCTGGCATAAGCGCTCGCACCTGCGACGATAAGCTTAGGGCGGCACTCCTTTGCTATTGCAAGTACATTATCATAGTCTATGTATCCGTCCTGATTAACTCCGTAAGGAACAATGTTAAAGTATTTTCCCGAAATATTGACCGGACTTCCATGTGTGAGATGTCCACCATCGGCAAGGCTCATACCCATAACCGTATCGCCGGGCTTAACGATTGCGAAAAATACTGCGAGATTAGCCTGTGCACCTGAATGTGGCTGTACATTGACATAATCACAGCCAAACAGCTTCTTGGCTCTCTCAATTGCCAGGTTCTCCACAACATCCACATACTGGCAGCCACCGTAGTATCTCTTTCCCGGATATCCTTCGGCATACTTATTGGTCAAAGGACTCCCCATAGCCGCCATGACCGCTTTGCTCACAAAATTTTCAGAAGCGATAAGCTCAATATGATCTCTCTGTCTTCCAAGCTCGTCCGAAATCGCAGCAGCAATCTCAGGATCAAATTCTTTAACTTCTTCAAATGAATACATATTCCTGCCTCCGTTAAATTGTAAATTTATTTATTGCCTCAACAAGGTCCTCAGAATGGCTAATAAGCTCCTCAGACTCATTATTAAGCTTCTTGACAGCCTCTAACTGGCGGCCTGCCGCCTCGTTAACCTCAGTAACCGCCGATGCCGTCTCCTCTGCAACAGCCGATATACTTTCTATAGCTGCAAGAGTATCCTTCTTTGCCCCTTCCATCGCGTCAATACCTGCGGAAATCTGTGACAGGTTCTCTGCAAGTCCCGATACATGCTTATCTATATCGTGGAACACATCTATAGTAGCCTTAAGCGCTTCCTCCTGCGAATTTACAATTAACTCAGCCTGCTTTGCAACCTCTACCGTATCAACCGTCTGCTTCTGAATCTTTCCAACTATATTTCTGATTTCATTTACGGAATTCAGTGACTGCTCCGCAAGCTTTCTGATAGATTCTGCAACTACGGCAAAGCCTCTTCCTGCGTCTCCTGCTCTTGCCGCCTCAATTGAAGCATTGAGTGAAAGAAGGCTTGTCTCATCAGCAATATCATTGATTGCGCCGACAATATTTGCAATAGACTGCGAAGCCTTCTCAAGATCCTCAATATTGGAAATAACCTCCGCCGTTACCTGAGTTGTGGCCTTCACCTTATCCTGCAGGGTATCTATTGTCGCAAGTCCATCCGATACAGTTGACTTGGTCACATCGGCAATATCGGCAATCTTTCCTGTGTTTTCGGATACAACACCTATCTTCTTGGATAAGTCATCCATTCTTGTAAGGCAGTTTTCAGCATCCTTTGCCTGCATTACAATGCCCTGCTCCACATCAGAAATTGAGGTGGTGATTGACTTCGTCTCCTCAAGAAGAATCCCGGAATTGCCTCCGACTCTCTCAGATGCATTTCCCAAAGCCTTGGCAACCGTATCTGCCTTGTTAATCAAAGCCCTGATATTTCCAAGCATCTGGTTGGTACTCTCGCAGAGTATCATAAACTCATCCTTACGTCTTGTATGAATGTCAACGGTGAGATCTCCTGTGGAAGCCTTCTCAAGTCCGTTCATAATCTTGCGGATTGTTGTTCCCATGCTTGTTGATAAAATAAATCCTATAACTATTACAATAAGAGCCGTAGCAGCTACTGCAGCCGCTGTAAGTCTTGCGGTCTCGTCAGCGTCTGCGATAATGTATGACTCAGGGACAAGCGATACCATCATAAAGCCCTGCGACTCAAGCTTATTGTAGAGCAGGAGGTATTTCTCACCATTATACTCTACATATTCGCTTCCGTTATTCTCCTCCGAAGCTAATATCTTGTCATACAGCTCGCTGTTAACAATATACTCTGTATCAAGAGAATCATTAGCCTGCACCTCCGCCTCATCACTTACCGGTATATTTTTATAAGATATCTCTCTTCCATCCGGTGTTATAAGTGCAAGTATAGCATTCTCACCCATATTTATCGAGGCAATATGGTTGGCAATCTCATCATAATCGACATCGACAACAACATATCCAATCTGTCTGAACTTCATATTATATGCCTTTCTCATAATACCGAAAGCATATCTTGAGGTGCCTATATAGTCATCAAGCTCGGGATGATTTCCAAGCCATATAAAATCTTCCTTGTCTGTCCTCTTGGCACAATCTAATTTTCTGACATTTTCATAAACCGAATCATCCAGATACGATAAAGCAGTGGAAATAGCGTTGCCATAGTTAGCTACAAATGCAATATTTCGTATGTACTTGTTGGCAATCTTACGAGATTCAATCTCAGTTCTGAGTGTACTGAAAACCGTGCTCTCCTTATATGCATCCTTAGCATACGTCTGGCCATAATACTCTCTGGCTATCGTGGATACCGATATATCATAAGATGCTGTACGAATCGTCTCAATGATCAGATTCATGTAGCTGGCTGCCGTATCCAATGTCGACTTCGAAGATGACTCATAATTCGACGTGAGCGCCTCTGCAGAGCGATTATAGGAAATGACTCCCAAGCCAATCATAAGAACTACCGGCACGATAAATGCCACTGTAATCTTAAAGCGTATACCTGAAAACAGGTGCAGCTTCTTTCTGTCACTGCGTCTACCCTTAAGTGCCTTTACATCCTCACCCGCTTCAGCCCTTGCCTTGTCGACATGCTTTCTTACATTCTCTCCCATCTCTCCGGCAATCGAATCCGCCTTAACCTTGACATCCTCATAAATCACCTTTGCACTGGCGGATGGTTTCTTTTTATTAATTTTTCTCTTCGTACCCATTAGCATCATCCCCTTTTCCGATGTACTTTTTATTATTAAATTTTACTATAGAAATTAAGATTTTGCAATCGTTTCAAAAACATTTCACACCAATTATATACAATACTTTGATAAAGTGAGCGCATTTTTTCAGTAAACATGCACCAATTACGGATTAATCACAATAAATCTGTTTATTTCCCCAAAAATACATATCAGGAATCAAATTCCTGCATATCATAATCTATTGAGGACTGGCTCTGCTTAATCCTGTCAAACACCCCATCCTCATGTATGACATCCATGAATGCAAGGAAAACCTGCATGTCAAACTCCTTGACATCCTCAATCATAATCCCTATCGCACTGTCAAAATCAAAGCCCTCCCTGTATGGGCGTTCTGATATAAGGGCAATAAACGCATCTGCAACGTGCATTATCCTCGCGCCTAACGGAATCTGTTCAGCCTTGCGGTTATCAGGATAGCCTGAGCCATCATAATTCTCATGATGATACAGCACAGCCTCACAGATTGCGCTGTTATAGCCTTTTTCCTTCAAAATATCATAACCAAGCCTGGAATGCATTCTCATATACCTGATTTCTTCTATTATCATTCCATTTGAATTTCTGCCATATAGATATGATGACAGCCTGAGCTTTCCGATATCATGTACCATTCCGGCAATGGCAAGATTATTGCATGCTTCATCATCAAGACCCAATTTTTTTGCAATCAGGTATGTGAGATTGCTCACACACATACCATGCTTTATTCCGTCTATGAGGTCGATTTCCAATATAGTTTTTGTCCATTCATCAACCATAAAAAAATCTTCTCTTTCTGTCTATCATTTCATCAATATTTTCTATATATGTCGTGACATCCTTCACATTCTCGACGCGTTCTATGCGGTTCTCTTCCGGGAATACAACCTTCGTTGAAGCTCCCGCTCCAACTGCCATAATTGTCTGTTTCTCTTCCATTATCAGAATATTATATATCCCTTCCCTGCCCGGCTTTGAGTAACCCACGTTTTCAAAATTACCTGCCATGTTCTTCTGCCTATATAGATAGTATGGTTCCATTCCCATAGCGGCTGCACAGTCCGCAGTCATGTTGATGATGTCATCAGTGTTGACCATCGCATAGTCCTTATATTTTTCCCAGAAGATATTAAGCCTTGCAGCCCTCTTGATTGCAAGGGAATGTACTGTCAGGCTGTCCGGAGCAAGCAGCGCGACCTCTCTCATAGTCCTCTCAATATGCTCTCTTGTCTCGCCCGGAAGCCCGATTATCAAGTCCATATTGATATTGTCAAAGCCACATTCTCGTGCAAGCGTGAATGCCTCCTTTATCTGCTCGACTGTGTGATGTCTTCCGATAAGCTTAAGCGTGTCATCATTCATAGTCTGTGGATTGATTGAAATTCGGTCAACCCCATGCTTTTTCATAATCAGGAGCTTATCTCTTGTTATGCTGTCCGGTCTGCCGGCCTCAATTGTATATTCCTTAAGACCCGTTGTGTCAAAATGCTCCTCAAAAAAGCTGAGAACCCTGTCAAGCTGCTCCGGCTCAAGCGTTGTCGGAGTACCGCCGCCCATGTAGAAGGTATCCAGCTTCTTATCCTTCATAAGCCTTGAAGTGAACTCCAGCTCCTTAAGCATCGCATCAACATATGTGTCCACTCTGTCCTTCCACACCGCAAGAGGGTATGAGGTGAACGAACAATACAGACATGTTGTAGGACAGAACGGAATACCAGCATAAAGACTGTAGCCGTTGTTATAATCAAGCTTCTCAAGAAGTCTTTTTTCATTAGAAGCGACCTTTATGGCAAGGTCACCCTTTTTTTCACTTACATAGTACTCCTTTTTCAGGTAGTCCCTAATCTCATGGTCATTTTTGCCATCCTCAAGAAGCGTATACACTATCTTTGTCGGTCTTACGCCTGTAAGAGTTCCCCACGGCAGCTCTCTTCCGGTAAGCATCTTTAACATATCGTACATCATTCTTTTGAATACGTTCCGCGCTTCCTTCTTTCCGGACGCCATCTGCTGTGCTTCATCCTCATACTCATCCCACCTGTCCGTGGAATCCCTGTGAAAATATATTCTGATAAGTCTGTCGCAGTCCGCATTATCAGACCCGGCAAGCTCCTGCCTGATAACTCTTACCTGCACAAAAAGCTCCGGAGCCTCATCCGCATTCTCCGGTATACTCGTGACTATCTTCGCCTCCGGGAAAAATGCCTTCAACATAACTCTTGAATCATTTTCCTGTTCGGCATCATTAAATTCAAGTAATATCATATATAACCTCAAGTTTTTATATTTTCAATCTCAACCCTGAATAAAAGGATTGTTGACACGCTCGCAACCTATCGTGGTGCTCTCCCCATGTCCCGGATATACCTTTACATCATCCGGAAGGCTCATAAGCCCTGACTTAATCGTGCGGATAAGCTGTCCCGCATTTCCTGTAGGAAAATCGCTTCTTCCAACCGAGCCTGCAAAGAGTGTATCACCGGAAAACAGAACCTTCTGCTCTTCAAAATAATAACATACACTACCTATTGTATGCCCCGGAACCGTGATGGTTTCTATCCTGAAACCTGCAAAATCAAGCTCTTTGCCCGGCTTAAAGTATTCGTCCGCCTCAAAAGTCATTCCCTCGCCTGTAAAAGGCAGTGACAGATTATAGGAGCTGCTGTTCATAACAGGTCTCTCTTCATTGCCCGCATATACCTTGATTCCGTATCTCTTTCTCACTGCATCCGCCGCTGACAGATGGTCAAAATGACCGTGTGTCAGCAGCACTGCCACAGGCTTAAGCTTATATCGCGCAATCATTGCTTCTATGCATGCCGCATCTGCAGCCGGATCGATAATCACAGCCTCCTTCAGCTGTCCATCGTCGACATAACCTCCCGGTGTCTTAGCTCCGCCGTCAAAAACAGCATAACAATTAGTGGCACACATTCCCAACACAATATTCTCTATTCTTATCATGAATTCGTCCTCTCGATATCGAGTACGCCCTCGACGTTTCTCAACTTCTCAACAAGATGTCTTAACTGTTCAAGTCCCTTTATATCAAACGACATGGAAATCGTAGCTGTTCCCTGCTTGCTTGTACGGCAGTTCATACTTGTGACGTCAATCTTATTCTCCGTGAGGATTCTGGATATATCGACAAGCATACCTGTTCTGTTATTGGCAAAAATCTTAATCTCGGTTGAATAGCTCTCTCCTGTCTCCTTATAAGCCATCTCCTGCCATTCAGCGTCAATTATCCTTGCCCTGTCCGACTCAGGAAGGTTGACAATGTTCGCACAATCCGTTCTATGTATCGAGACACCTCTTCCTCTGGTGACGAAGCCTACAATCTCATCCCCAGGCACGGGAGAACAACACTTCGAGAAACGTACAGCAACATCATGTATGCCCTTTACAACTATGCCGCTCTTGGATTTTTCTGCTGTTACAGGCTTATCCTTGCCGTCCGCCTGTGTCTGTGCAAGCACCTGTGCATCCGTAATCTCCTTGCGGTGCTTCTTCTCATACTCCTCCTGAAGCTTATTGACAACCTGTCCTTCCTTAAGCGCGCCATGTCCAACAGCCGCAACAACCGAATCCCAGTCGCGGAAGCCGTACTTTGACAACACCTTTTCAACAAATTCAGGCTTATATATATCCGAAAACTGTATATTCTTCGTCTTACAGTAGGAGGCAATAAGGTCCTTACCCTTCTGTATATTATCCTCCTTAAGCTCTGCCTTGAACCACTGATTAATCTTTGTCTTAGCCTGTGCACTCTTGACTATATTCAGCCAGTCCCTGCTTGGTCCCTTTGAATTCTGCGAGGTGATAATCTCCACACGGTCACCATTCTTTAACACATAATCGATTGTGACAAGCTTGCCGTTGACCCTCGCTCCAATCATCTTATTGCCGACGGCGCTGTGGATGCTGTAGGCAAAATCGACCGGTGTGGAGCCTGCCGGAAGGTTCTTTACATCTCCCGACGGTGTAAAGCAGTACACATTGTCGGAGAACAGGTTCATATCATTCTTGATAAGGCTTAAAAATTCCTTATTATCGGATGTATCACGCTGCCACTCAAGTATCTGCCTGAGCCATGCAAGCTTAGCCTCCTCATTATCACCGCTCTTGGTTCCGTCTATATTCTCCTTATATTTCCAGTGCGCAGCGATACCATACTCAGCCGTTCTGTGCATCTCATAGGTACGAATCTGTATCTCAAACGGCTGTCCGTTAGGCGCGATAAGCGTTGTATGAAGCGACTGGTACATGTTCGGCTTAGGCATGGCTATATAATCCTTGAACCTTCCCGGAATAGGCTTGTATATCTCATGTATAACTCCAAGGGCCGCATAGCAGTCCTTCACCGTCTCAACGAGTATTCTGACCGCAAAAAGGTCATATATCTGGTCAAGTGTCTTATCCTGATTGACCATCTTTCTATATATGCTAAAGAAGTGCTTTACGCGTCCATCTATATCACATTCAATGCCTGCCGCCTCGACATGCTCCTTGACCTCGGCAATGATATCCCTGACAAATGCCTCTCTTGCATCCTTGCTTAGAGCAATCTCATCCGCAAGCTTCTGGTAAACCTCCGGCTGGAGATACTTAAGCGAAAGGTCATCAAGCTCAATCTTAATCTTGGAAATACCAAGACGCTGTGCTATAGGAGCATATATATCCATAGTCTCCCTCGCCTTCTCCTTCTGCTTCTCCGGCTTCTGATACTGCAATGTTCTCATGTTGTGAAGCCTGTCCGCAAGCTTTACCAGTATAACCCTTATATCCTTCGCCATCGCAAGGAACATCTTACGAAGGTTCTCAGCCTGAAGCTCTATCTTATCTGCGGAATAACTAAGCTGTGTCAGCTTGGTTACACCGTCAACCAAAAGAGCTATCTCCTCACCGAATTCCCTTACAATGTCATCATATGTCATAACAGTATCCTCGACAACATCATGGAGAAGTCCGGCAACAATAGTCTCCTTATCAAGCTCTAGCTGTGCTAAGATGATTGCAACACAAATAGGATGTATAATGTAGGGTTCTCCCGACTTACGCATCTGACCTTCATGTGCCTTCTTCGCTACCTGATATGCCTTGTCAATCAATGACAAATCTGTGGAAGGATGATACTTTAAAACTTCCTTTTTCAGCTCCTCATACAGCTCGTCCGGGCTTGTGAAATCCGGCGGGCATGACAATGGCTCCTCATCTATTTTTCTCTTTGTTTTTGTTCGTAAAATAACTTCATCCGGCATGCAATCACCTCTATATATAAGCTTATTTCTTTATTATAGATTTATTCACATAAAAATGCAAATATTTTATAAAAAACATAGGACACCGTTGTATATGGCAACGGTGCCCTATATCAATAAAAAAATATTACTTTCCTTCGTAGCGGATAACTGATTCAACGTCATATTTTGCGAGCTTCTTACGTCCATCAAGTCCTGCGAGTTCCATAAGGAAAACAATCTTAACAACCTCGCCTCCAAGCTGCTCAACAAGCTTGGTAATAGCTTCAATCGTGCCGCCTGTAGCGATGAGGTCATCAATAATGACAACCTTCTGACCCGGCTTGATTGAATCCTTGTGCATCTCAATGACCGCACTGCCGTACTCAAGGTCATACTCCATGGAAATTGTCTCACATGGAAGCTTGCCCTTCTTGCGGACAGGCACGAACGCCTTCTTCATGCTATACGCAACAGGAACGCCGAAAATGAAGCCTCTCGACTCAGGACCTACCACAACATCAAAGTCCACATCCTTAAGCTTATCCATGATACCGTTGATTGAAAGCTGAAGACCATCAGCCTCCTGAAGAACGCTTGTGACATCGCGGAAAATGATTCCCGGCTCCGGGAAATCCGGTATGCTTCTTACATAATCTTCAAGTTTTTTCATATCTTAATATATCCTCCAAAATTCTGTTCATTGTACAGTAGGACTGACCGATATATTCTACCAGCACTTATTCATATAGTCAACAATTTTAGTAACCATTCGGATTATTCTTCTGGAATCTCCATGAATCCTCGCACATCTTCTTTAAGTCTCTCTCCGCCTTCCAGTGAAGTTCCTTCTCGGCAAGTGAGGCATCTGCATAACATGTAGCGATATCTCCCGCACGTCTTGCCTTGATAACATAAGGAATCTTAATTCCATTGGCTGCCTCGAAGGCCTTCACAATATCAAGAACCGAGCTTCCCTTACCTGTTCCAAGGTTATATATCTTAAGGCCCGGATTCTCCTTAATCTTCTCCATAGCCCTTACATGACCTATCGCAAGATCAACAACATGGATGTAATCTCTCACACCTGTTCCATCCGGTGTGTCATAATCATTGCCGAATACCGATAGCTCCTTAAGTCTTCCGACAGCCACCTGTGTGATGTACGGCATAAGGTTGTTAGGAATACCATTAGGGTTCTCTCCTATAAGTCCGCTCTCATGTGCGCCGATAGGATTAAAATAGCGGAGTAAAATTACATTCCACTCATTATCCGCCCTGTAAAGGTCGGATAAAATCTGCTCTAACATGGACTTCGTCCAGCCGTAAGGGTTCGTACACTGTCCCTTAGGGCACTCCTCCGTGATAGGAATGAATGCAGGGTTGCCGTATACAGTAGCAGATGATGAGAATACTATATTCTTTACATTATGCTTTCTCATAACATCAAGAAGCACAAGTGTACCGGAAATATTATTCGAATAATACTCAAGCGGTTTAACAACTGACTCTCCTACTGCCTTAAGTCCTGCAAAATGTATACAGGAGTCAATCTGCTCCTTGTCAAATACTTCATTAAGTCCATCTCTATCATTGATATCCACCTTATAGAACTTAACTTTCTTTCCTACAATCTGCTCAATCCTCTCGATTGATTTCTCGCTGGCATTGACAAGGTTGTCCACAATAACAACATCATAGCCTGCATTCATAAGTTCTACCACGGTATGGCTTCCGATAAAGCCCGCTCCACCTGTAACAAGAATTGACATAGCTAATTCCTCCTAACCTATTCAATATTAAAAAGTATGTTAATCTTATAAAGAATTACTTTTCTGACTATCAGTATACCAATGTAACAGAAATCTTGCAATCCATTTTGGCCAAAATTTACAGTACATTTGATAATCTTCCTCTGTCCTGCCGTTATCCGCTATTATCTCAGAGGTAGTTGATTCCTGATGAATACGGTGGTAGCACAGAGGTCTGGTCGCATAGAGAAATCCCCCCTTAAGCCTTGAGAGCTTCTCCCATGCCTCCCAGTCAACATTGCTCTTCATACCTACCGTGAATATCTTTTCAGGCATAAGCTCCATGTTAAATGTGACCGACGGACAGCATACCGGATTTCCCATTGACAGTATCCTTCTCCTTACGAAAACCGAATGTGCGAACAATCTATGCTCCTTCGTCCCTATGCCAAGCGGTGACAGCATAAGCCTCTTTACTGTAAGAAGCTTATTCTTATGGCATGTTTCACCATTCCTAAGCTCCTCATAGTTCGTAAAAAATATAAGCGGTCTTCGGTCATTCTCCATGGCATGCATACATTCCACGGTATAATTCCTTCTATATACGTCATCCTGATGTGCCACCGTCACATACTGTGTCTTTGCCATGCTGATTCCGAAATTCCAGTCTGCGCTTATGCCTGTCTCACCATCATTCACATAGAGCTCAATTCCATGCTTCTGTGCCATATTGCTTATATAATCGCAAGGTGTTGAAGTCACCATTATGATGGTGCTTGTGACCGTCTGCTCCTCAAGTGATTCTATACACTCCTCAAGAAAAGCGCTCTCCTTGTATGCACAGATTACAAAAGTGTGTTTATCTGAATAATCTTTTTTCATAAAAACCCCATATCACTGCTTTTATTTTACTTATGCTTAATCTCAAGGATTCCGATAAAAAAGCTTCCGAACAACACCTGTACACCTGTAACCATGAAGGTCACGGCAGGAATTGTAAGTCTCATCATCTCCTGTGGGTTAAGCTGCCCGAAATTCCTGCTGTTCCAGCCGACAAGTGCCATTATCGTGAGCACAAGACCGATTATAAACAACACCGCTCCGATAAAGATTCCTTTATCAACAGTAAAAAACTTCTTTTTCTCATTCTCAGGCATAGGTATAAAACCTGTCACCCTTGCATAAGTCCTTGTAAATGCATTGAACAGAATAAGGTTGACGCCAATCATAAGCATAGCCGATGTATACAAAAGTGTATTTATATCAAATCCAACCTCGCCGATTGTAATAGTGTTAGCGGCGAGAATACACATAAGCACTGCTCCAAGCGCAGTAAAAAATATTCCCGGATACAGGAAAAGCCAGCTCGGGCTGTGCATAAGCAGGAACTTGAGATGTCTCCATCCATCATGGAAGCTTCTAAGATGCGGTGCCCTACTTCTTCCATCAGGAGAGAGTGTTGTCGGCACCTCTGTTATCTTAAGCTTATAGAGTGTAGCCTTCACAACCATTTCACTGGCATACTCCATACCGATTGTCTGAAGTCCCAGCTTCATGATGGAATCCCTCTTATATCCGCGCAGTCCGCAGTGGAAGTCGCCAATATCACTCTTGTAGAACAGACGCCCTATAAATGACAGCACAGGATTACCGATGTATCTGTGAAGCGGCGGCATAGCTCCCTTGGCAATACCTCCCTTAAAACGATTACCCATGACAAGCTCATAGCCTTCACGAAGCTTTTCAAGGAAGGGCATAAGGTGAAGAAAATCATAGCTGTCATCCGCATCACCCATGATAACATACTCTCCTTTTGCCGCCTCGCAGCCACCTATAAGTGCTGCGCCATAGCCACGCTGTGCAATCGGAACAACTCTTGCTCCCGCCTTCACGGCAATCTCACGTGAGCCGTCCGTGCTTCCGTTATCCGCGATAAGCACCTCTCCGTTAACATTATTCTCTCTCAAAAAGGTCTGTGCCTTTTTTATACATGTCTCCAACGTCTCCGCCTCGTTAAGACAGGGCATGAGAATGGTCAGTTCATACTCGTAGGACATAACAATGTCTCCTATTCATTTCTATTCTGAATTTTATTATAATTTCCTTATTAATTCCTGCGTTTTGCGTAATGGCTCTATATATCTGAATACAGTCATTTTCAGTTTCTATCCGCCTTGCTGTCATCAGGTGCATATGGTCCGAAGTCAAGCTCATAAGGGAAATGTGTCTTTCGCTTTTCCACAGGCGGCGGTGTCATATAATCGCCATACATCTTAGTGAGAAGCTCCTCAAGGTGATTCGGGAAAGGAAGTGTCGTATCCTCATACGGAAGCTCTCTTAATGGGTAAATATCATCCACGGAAAATGTATTTGTATACGGAAGAGGGTCACAGAAATATGCTATTCTCCCGGTTCTGACATTCTCGTACCTTCTGCTCGCCTTCTCCATCTTCATGTACAGCCATTCCTTTGAAATACCAAGCTGCTTCATAAGATAATGCCCTGCAACACATGCTGCCGTGACAAGCTTAGCTGTGAGCCCGTGTACATACAGATATGGTCTTGGAATGCTTCTGAGGATAAGAAGCTTTCCCCAGAACCATGCCGTCCACATCTGCCACCAGTATGCAAGCTTACCATCTGCCGCATTGTCAAGCGCATACAGGTCAAGGAATATTCCCCAATTACAATCAACATCCTTCATTGAGTATTCCCTGAATTTCGTCCCCTTAAGCACAAGTCTTGTGGTCGCAAGCGGATAGTTGATGTCCGTCTCGGTGTTAAGCACCTCATACTTATCGCCCATCTGCTCTGTCACAAGCTCCATAAAACGCTCATAATCCTTTCGCGGCATTGAGATATCTATATCGTCATCCCATGGTATATACCCCTTATGCCGCAGCGCCCCTATGCCTGTCCCGGCATAGCCAAAATATATCAGATTATTCTCATCACAGATCCTTTTAAAATCTGTCAGTATCTCCATCTCAAGCTTCTGCAGGTGCTTTAACTGCTCCGGCTCATAAAACTTAGGCATAATGTACTCCCTCCGAAATTATTAACTGCAAAATTATTACTATGTAAGCTGTTTTGCGAGTAACCGGCACAAGCCTGTCCATCAGTTTAACAGCTCTGCCTTACCATACTGCTCCTCAACAAAGTGTTTCGCCTCCACCGCATTCTCCGGCCTGGTGTTCTCAAGCAGACAGTGCACAAAAGGCTTATATGTCTTAACATAGCTCATAAGGAGAGGATAATTAAGAAGCCCGCTTCCCGACCTTACCGACTTCATCTCACCATTCTCCAGCACGAAATCCTTAAGGTGCATACAGCATATATCATTGCCGCACAATTCAAATGCTTTGCGGATAATCTCATCCTGCTTCTCATAATTGCCTGCATACAATACATTAACCGGGTCAAATATAAGCTGAAGATTCGGCGAGTCAATCGCGTCAAGCACCCTTCTTGCACGCTCGAAATTACATACTATATGCTTATATACCGGCTCTATTGCAATGATAACGCCCATCTTCTCAGCATATTCCACAACCGGGCGGAGTCCCTCAATAAATACCTCCAGAGCCTCATCTGTGTGATTGTCCGGTGTAAAAGCGTACTCCTCATTAACCGCACCTGTCTCAGTTCCCACCATTCCGGCTCCGACAAGACCGGCAAAGCGGATGTGTGCCTTGTAGGTATCCTGTGTTTTCTTAAGTGTCTCCTTATTAGGATTAGCTAAATTAAGATAACACCCAAGCACTGCCACGTCAACCTTATTCTTTTCACAAAGCTCCTTTATATAGAAGGCAAGTCCCGGTGTCATAACTCCATTATTGACCTTGAACTCCTTAACCGCCTTTGAAAGTGCCAGCTGTGTACAGTGAAATCCCTGATTACCTATATTCTCAAAAAGATTCTCCAGACTGCTATGTTCCACGTCGTGTCCTCTTACACCTATTCTCATATTGTTAATCCTTTCTCAGCACATATTTCAGCATTTTGTCTGTGTTTATTTTTTTATATACGCACCTTAATTCACACCGGTGCCTGCCGGATATGTGCAGCCACATAAATGTAGCAATATATTTTTGCTCATTTATTTTATCATCAATACTATTTTATTTCAATCAGCATTTCACAATAACTTTCCTGCTATTCCCGGCACACCTTTACCGAGCTTAGCACTATCTGCAGTTTTCTGTTTCCGTTAAATTCATTGACAGACGGATAGTATAACACATTGACCTTGTTTCCGGCAGCATAGGCATTCTCAAGCACCTCATTTATCGAAAACATTACCGCCTCCATTGTAACCTCAGAGACAAAAGGATTTCCAATACCATCAACAAACTGCGCCTGCTTTGAAAAAATCACTTTTGTAAACTGCCTTTCCTTTCCCATGTGCGAAAGGTTCTTTATCTGCAGGCCGGTATCGGCAAACACCGGCTTCTCGTTTCCCTTTCCAAATGGCTCTAATACCGATAAATCATCAATAACCTTCTCCGAGATATACTCTAACGGCATAGGCACATCTATCCATACCTTAAGTATCAGATCCTCCTCGGTCAATCCACAATATTCATTGAGCTTTCTTCTCAGTTCATCAAGCTTATCCGGCTCTATCGACATACCTGCCGCCATCGGATGTCCTCCGAATTTTGCGAGAAGCGCCTTACACTGTGACAGCTTTTCAAACATATTGTAGGCTTCTATTGAACGCCCTGAGCCCTTAAGGCAGCCCTCACCGTCCGCAAATACTATGACCGGCTTATTGTAATGCTCCCTTATCTTACCTGCAATTATTCCCACTATGCTCTCATGGCAGCCCGGCAGATACACGACAAGCACCTTGTCATCCTTAAGTGAGCTGTTCTCTATCATGTCAAATGCCTTTTCAACGCCCTGTCTTGTAAGCTCCTTTCGCTCCTCATTCAATGCTGCAAGCTCTCCGGCAAGGTGTTCCGCCTCACCCTTATCCGTTGCAAGAAGCATCCGGATGGCAAGCATTGCAGACTCTAATCTGCCGCTCGCATTCAGACATGGTCCTATAACAAATCCCACATGGTATGAGGTTATCCTTGCCCTGTCAAGCTTATTCAGATCTATAAGGGCATTAAGTCCCCGGTTGTCTGAATTTTTTATTTTCTTAAGCCCCAACCGGACAATAGTCCTATTCTCACCTTGAAGGTCAACAACATCACCCACAGTGGCAATCGCAGCAAATTCAAGAAAATCATAGATTTCGTTCTCGGGTCTTTTATACAATTCATATAGTGCCTGCACAAGCTTCATTCCCACAACTGCACCGCATATCTTCTTCCACGGATATGTACAGTCCGCCCTCGCCGGGTCGACAACCGCATCCGCCGGCGGAAGTATCTCCGTCTTTTCGCCGGCTTTTTCCTCAAACGGCACGCCATGATGGTCTGTGACCACCACAGTCATCCCCAGTGCCTTGGCATGTTCTATCTGGCTGTAGGCAGCAATTCCGTTGTCACAGGTTATTATAACCTGTCTGCCCTCATCATACGCCTCGTCTATAAGTCTTTCATTTATGCCGTACCCATCCGTAACCCTGTGCGGCACAACATAATCCACATCGGCACCAAGCCTCTTCAAGCCGCTGTACAGAATGTATATGGAATTGATTCCGTCAATATCATAATCTCCAACTATTCTTATAGTCTCATTATTATCTATCGCACTCTTTACAAGCTGCGCCGCCCTGTCCATATCCTTTAAAAGCCATGGTGAGTGAAGACTGGATAAGTCACCATTTATGTACTCCTCATACTGCTGTGGTGTCACAATGTCCCTGTTTCTTATGACTCTCGCTACAACCTGATCTATCTTATATTTTTCTCCTATCGCCTTAAAATCGGCACTTTTGCCGTATACGCGCCATTCTTCAACCACACCTTCTACCTCTGTTTCCTTCCAGTTCGCCATGACCGCATATTCTGCATTTACATGGTCTATAATCATGCATTCCGAGCTAACCGCATCATGCCTATCTGTTCATCTTAAATGCTATCTGTGCAAAATTGTAGAAGCCCAGATACCACACATTAAAGTTATGTGCCCCTTTTACCTCCTGCCACATAAAGTTTTTAGCGGGGTCGAACTGTTCACACACATCAGGAAGACTCTTAGCCGCTGCCGAAGCACTTTGATATGCTATATTGTCCTCAGTCCCGCAGATATTGTAGAAATAATAGATTTCATACTGGTTATCCTTGAGAATATCCGCTGTTTGCTGAGCCGTATTGCTTGTTGGTGCTGCAGAAAACGCCCCAAAATATCCGAATAAATCCGTACATTCATCAAGACCTATATTGATGGTCTGCATGCCTCCCATCGAAAGTCCTGCCATAGCACGATGCTCTCTTGTGCTGCTCATATCATAGCCATTTTCATCATAATCGGCATAGGTGGAATAATTTTTCTCTATATACGGAATAAGGTCATTTCTAAGTTCCTTGCCAAATACATAGAAAGAATTATAGTCCTCTGAAGCAGTGCAGTTGCTGCTTGAACGTCCATTAGGTGTAACAACAATGAAAGGTTCAATATCTCCATAATAAGCAAGATTGTCCATCATGCACTTAACCTTGGAGCTGTTTCCTGTCATCTCCCACTCGTTCTCATCCCCACCGATTCCATGCATGAGATACAGCACATTATACCTCTTTTCCTCACTGTAGCCGTATGGAAGATACACATTGGCACTCTTTTCTATCTCCTCTCCATCTCCAAAGTAGTTATGTGCTGTGTATGTAATATGCTCTATCCTTCCGCCTTCCTTTATCTGAAGCATAAGATACTTTGACGGAATCCTGTCACCAATCTCAGCCGTAGGCACTCTCTCCTCCTGTGTGCTCTCTGCCTGTGTTGTCTCTGTCTCCAGTTCTACCTTCTCTCTTTCCTGTCTGATTGCCTCATCAACCGCATTATTCTGTCCACCCATACTCTCAGCCTCCGTTGTATGTAACTCTGTCTGCATTTCATTTAATGTTTCACTGCCCTCTTCAAGTGATGCCTCATTCCGTGTGTTACCACCATTCACATTACCTTGTGTATTTTTACTGCATCCGGCAGCCATAACCACCGCTGCTCCAATCAAAGCAATTATAATTTTTCTACTCATTTTGTACCTGCTTTCACGAACTATACTATTCTTTATGTTTACTATCTGTTAAATATACCGCAGCTGTTATGCCCTCAATGCCCTCTCATAGTCATATCCGCGGTCATTATTTTTCTTAATCTGCAGAAGCTCAAAATAAACAACTCCATTTTCCGTCACAGTATTATCAAGCCTTATGACACCAGCTTCTGCCTTAACACATTCTGTCTCCACAAAAGGTCCGGATACCTCAAGTATAATTTCCTTCTGTTCAGCAGTAAGAGCTGCCGGTTCCCCAAGTTCATGCCATGCTCTAAGCGGATTACAGGTGTTTTCATCAACCGTTTTCTTTACAAGGCAGTATTTTTCTTCATCCTCTGCCGGAATATCCAGGCATACATTTATAGTGCCATTTTTATCACCATAGCAAGGATTCCACATTATCCCATGGTATATTCCATCAGAATCCAAGGTAACAATAACCTCATCTGAACGATATACGCAGTCTCCCCGCAGTTTCTTATAAAAATTAAATATCCAGAATGTCGGCTTTGGTATACATCCATCAGCGACAAGTCCAAAACCACCATGGAATGGTGTAAATGGTACACCACATTCCTCAAATATATCCCCAAACGTCCAATACGAATAGGATTCATTCATATCACCAAGTCTTGAAAGCTGCTGTGCTATATACGCCGCATTGAGGTTAGTGTCATGAATCGGATTATTCGGAATATACGAGGTGTTAAACTCTGTAATGTGAATCTCCCTACCGGCATATTCTTCAAACTCATCAATGATCCTTCTTGTTGTCATGAGATTCTCAAATCCGGACTCTGGCTCACTAAGCCTCTGGTAGCCATAATGTCCCTCACTTTCCGGCAGTTCAGTTGTATAATGATGTCTTGTAATGAAGTCCACTGCCAGCTTCTTCTCCCTGCAAAACTTCATAAATTCCCTTATCCAGTATTCATCATTGACACCGCATACAGCAGGTCCACCCACCCTGAAACGTGAATCAAGCTCCTTTACCGCACCGAATGTAATCTCAAACAGCCGGAAATATTTCTGCATATCCGCATTCTCCCAGAATCCCGGAAGATTCGGTTCATTCCACACCTCAACCGGCCATGTGACTACCTCATCTGCACCATAACGCTCCATAAGGTGCCCAAGTGTTGCTTTCACAAGTTCACACCAGCCCTGCTCACTCTTAGGCGGTGTGGTGTTTCCCTTCCAATAAAATATTGTCTGTGTCCCGGATGCCAGAGCCGCCGGCATAAAACCCAGTTCAAGAAACGGCTTGATATTCAGCTCCTTGTAGGAATCCATAACAAGGTCAAGATATGTAAAATTATACTCAGCTCGGTAATTTCCCTCCGAGTCCTTATATTCGTGATATATAGCCATATCATCCGAAAAAAGTCCATGTCCCCTGATATGCGAAAAGCCTATCTTCTCCTGAACCAGCTTAAGCTGATTAAAGTACTCTCTCTGCAGGGCAAGTCCCATCCTCCCTGTCCCAATACAGTAATCAACATTATTGTTGAAGCTTACATTGTTATTCTTATCAATAGTAATACATTTTGCCACCATTCTCAACCTTCCTTTACATCGTAATATGATATATTATACCAACATTTTATTCCGGTTCATCTTTATAGTCTACCTATCCATTGCTCTATTTCCTCTCAACCTCACCTTTCTTGCGGTATATCTTCGGCAGGGTCGGTGGATTGTACAGGGCACAGTTATATGCCCCTGTCCGGAGAGCTTTTATATGACAGGGAAGTTCAATGAATTTTCCTATAATTAATAAATAACCCCGCCGCATACGCGACGGAGTTATTTATAACAAAACACATTATGGAAATTGAGAGAACGCTAAATTATGCAAGCTTCTTGTCAACCTTTAAGGTCATGCTCTTCTTATAAGGTCTTACAAGGAGATATACAAAGCCTGCGATTACAAGGAAAGCAACCACTGTCCAGAATGAGAATGGTGACTCACCTGTGAAAAGACCGACAACATTGTTGATTACAAGCGATACGAGATAAGCAAGACCACACTGATAACCAACAGCAATCCAGAACCACTTTGGAGAGTTCATCTCTCTCTTTATTGCACCCATGGCTGCAAAGCAAGGAGCACACAGAAGGTTGAATGCAAGGAATGCATAACCGCTTGCCAGTGTGAAGGTTGCTGCCATGTTAGCATATACTGAGCCCTCTCCTACACTGTAGAGGATACCCATTGTACCAACGATGTTCTCCTTTGCAACAAGTCCTGTGATGGAAGCTACTGTTGCCTGCCAGCTGCCGAAGCCCTGTGGTGCGAAAATCCAGGCGATTGCCTGACCAACCTTGCCGAGGATACTCATATCAATCTCGTCCTCAGATAACATTCTGAAGCCGTCCTCTGTAAATCCGAAGTAGGTTGTGAACCATACAATAATTGTTGAAAGAAGGATGATTGTTCCTGCCTTCTTGATGAAGGACCAGCCACGCTCCCACATGCTTCTGAGTACAGTGCCTACCGTAGGCATGTGGTATGCAGGAAGCTCCATAACGAAAGGAGCAGGATCTCCCTCAAAAATCTTAGTCTTCTTTAAAATGATACCTGAGCAGATTATTGCAAATATTCCGAGGAAGTATGCTGAAGGAGCTACCCAAGGAGCACCGCCGAAGATTGCACCTGCAACCATCGCGATGAACGGAAGCTTAGCTCCGCAAGGAATAAATGTCGTTGTCATAATTGTCATCTTACGGTCTCTGTCATTCTCGATTGTACGTGAAGCCATGATACCCGGAACTCCACAGCCTGAACCGATAAGCATAGGAATGAATGACTTACCTGAAAGACCGAACTTACGGAAAATTCTATCCATGATGAACGCAATACGCGCCATATATCCGCAGGACTCAAGGAATGCAAGGAATATAAAGAGCACGAGCATCTGAGGAACGAAACCAAGCACCGCACCGACACCGGCTACAATACCGTCAAGGATAAGTCCCTTTAACCAGTCTGCACAGCCGATAGCGTCAAGTCCTGACTCTAAAAGTGCCGGAATACCCGGAACCCATACACCGTAATCGGCAGGATCCGGCTCCTCATAGCCTGCTGCCGTGAGAACCTGTGCTGCTTTCTTTACGTCCGCGCCTGTAGCCTCGAACTCCTCGACATTGAGTGTCTCTTCATCCTCAACACCGTATGTAAATGTATATGCGTCATCAAGCGAAGCGAGTGCCTCGTCAACTGCCGCCTGCGCTGCTGCCGCATCATAGTCATCAGCTTCGCTGTCGATTGCCTCAAGTACATCATCTGCGCCAACGCTCTCAAGGTAACCTGATACAACATTCATAGCGTCAACATAAGGCTCATCGTCATCTGCGAATGCTGAAGAACCGATTGCGAATAAATGCCAGCCATCTCCGAACACACCGTCATTAGCCCAGTCCGTAGCCCATGTTCCGACTGTTGTTACGGATACATAGTATACTATGAACATAACTACAGCAAAAATAGGAAGTGCAAGCCATCTGTTAGTTACAACCTTATCAATCTTATCCGATGTTGTAAGCTTCTTATTTTTGTTCTTTGTAAGGCATTCGCCTATAATTGATGATATGTACACATACCTCTCATTTGTGATGATGCTCTCTGTATCATCATCAAGCTCCTCCTCAAGAGCTTTAATCTCCGCTGATACATCAGGTACGGTCTGAAGTCTTGCTCCAATCTTGTCATCCTTCTCAAGGAGCTTGATTGCGAAGAATCTCTTCTGCTCCTCTGACACCTGTGTGCCGAGCTTATCCTCTACAGCAGAGATGGCTGCCTCAACGCCTGGCTGGAACTCATGCACAATCTGGTTTGCTTTCCCGCTCTTTGCTACGGCAATTGCCTTGTCTGTTGCATCCTTAAGACCTGTTCCCTTGAGTGCCGATATAGCAACCACAGGGCATCCAAGCTTCTTAGAGAGCTTATCAAGGTGAACCTTATCCCCTGTCTTTTCAAGCACATCGATCATATTTACCGCCATGACAACAGGTATGCCAAGCTCAAGGAGCTGTGTTGAGAGATAAAGGTTTCTCTCTATATTTGTACCATCAATGATATTGATGATAGCATCCGGCTTCTCTGTGATGAGGTAATTTCTTGCGACAACCTCCTCAAGTGTATATGGTGAAAGTGAATAGATACCCGGAAGGTCGGTGATGATCACATCCTTCTCTCCCTTTAGCTTTCCTTCCTTCTTCTCTACTGTAACTCCCGGCCAGTTACCTACGAACTGGTTAGAGCCTGTCAGAGCATTGAACAATGTTGTTTTACCGCAGTTAGGATTACCTGCTAATGCAATTTTAATTGACATCTCAAAACTTCCTTTCCACTTGTTGATAAGCTATTGATTTCCTAAAATTTCTCATACTTTTTCTTTTCCTGAACAGGCTTGATATATTGCCTCTTCTTTTCTATCGCTTTTATAGTGCTCTGTGAGACCGCATTAAAACATTTGAATTATGTATCACTAATTTCCGTCTTGCGTTATATGACACTATTTAGAATTGCGATATTCTACTTTTTATTAGTTGTTTCTAACCCACTGTCAAAAAATAAAGGCCTATTCAACCTCTATCATCTGCGCATCTTCTTTTCTAAGTGAAAGCTCATAGCCTCTTACAGTAACCTCAACCGGATCACCTAAAGGAGCAACCTTTCTCACATAAATCTCAACACCCTTGGTAATTCCCATATCCATGATACGTCTCTTTACCGGGCCTTCACCTGTAAGCTTCGAAACCTTGACGGTCTGACCTACAGCAACCTCTCTCAAAGTCTTCATAATAATCCTCCTATATAAATTGATATTGCTAACATATCTGCACGGCTTGTTGGCAAGCTCCCTCTGACTCTCTTGCGCTCATGCCTGTTTGCACATTATATCATAATCCTGCATGCCATATCCCTGCCTATAGCTACCCTCGAGTCCTTGACATTGACAATCAGGTTCCCTCCGATATCAGACACAACAGTGACTGTACCACCGACAACAAAACCCAGATTCTCCAAGAACTTTCTGGTCTCTTCCTTACCTCCGACCTTCTTAATAACTCCTGTCTCCCCATCCTTCATCATCGTAATCGGCATCATATCATCCCTTCTTCGCACTCTGTGCTTGATTAGTAATATCTAACTTAAATCCTTTGTTAGTATATGCTAACGCATATTAGATGTCAAGAACATTTTAATAAAAATTTTACATTTCTTCGCACTTTTTTATGTGCACAATTTACTGTTTTATCACAGCACATTTCTTAATAGTTTTTTAACTGGAATATTTTGCACCCAAATGTTATACTTTTACCCATAAGTGTAATCCATTACACATATATACTTACAGAGACGGAGGATTAACACTATGATTTACGGTATTTTAGTTGTATCTGCGGTTATTTTTTTATGTATACTCGCCAACAAGTTTTCCGACAAGTTCGGCATGCCTACCTTAATATTATTCATGTTTATCGGTATGCTTTTCGGAAGCGACGGAATAGTGAAGATTCCATTTGACAATTATGAACTCGCCGAACGTGTCTGCTCGATAGCTCTCATATTCATCATGTTTTACGGTGGCTTTAACACCAAATGGAAACTGGCACGCCCTGTCGCTGCAAGGGCAGTTCTTCTCTCAACCGTGGGTGTGGCAATCACAGCCGGTGTCACCGCCATACTCTGTCATTTCGTACTTCGTTTTTCGATGGCAGAAAGCTTCTTAATCGGTGCGGTTCTCTCCTCGACGGATGCCGCAAGCGTCTTCTCCATATTGAGGCAGAAAAAGCTCAACTTAAAGGACGGCACAGCCTCTCTTCTTGAGATGGAAAGTGGTAGTAATGACCCGATGTCGTATATGCTTACCATAATAGGTATCGGTCTTGTGGGAGCAGGAGAAACCGGCAATATAGCATGGAACATCTTCTCCCAGCTCACCTTCGGCTCAATTGTCGGAATTGTATTTGCAATAGTAACAATACTCGTTCTTACCAGAACCAATATTGTAACAGATGGTCTTGATACAATCTTTATGATAGCCGCTGTCCTGTTCTGCTACGCCGCATCTGAGATTGTAGGCGGCAATCAATACCTCAGCGTGTATTTTATGGGTATTATAATAGGTAACAGCAGGATTAAAAACAAAAACATTCTCATTCCATTTTTTGATGGTGTGACAAGCCTTGCACAGATACTTATATTCTTCCTGCTCGGTCTTTTGTCATTCCCTCACAGAATGCCGCAGATTATTCTTCCGGCACTTGCAATTGTTGTCATACTGACACTTGTAGCAAGACCGATTGCCGTATTTGCGATTATGCTGCCTTTCAAATCAAGCATTAAGCAATGCCTTCTGGTGTCATGGGCAGGTCTTAGAGGTGCCGCTTCGTCCGTGTTCGCCATAATGGTCATATCAAGCGGAGCCAATATCTCCTATGACCTTTTCCATATTGTGTTCATGGTTTCACTTTTCTCGGTAGCGATACAGGGGACACTCCTTCCTGCCGCCTCCAAAAAGCTCGACATGGTCGATGAGAGTGCCGATGTCCGCAAGACCTTCAATGACTATCAGGAAGAGTCAGCAATCACACTCATGCGAATGTTCATACCGGAAGGTCACAACTGGGTCAATAAGATGGTGCGCGAGGTAAACATGCCTACCGGCTCTCTCGCAATAATGATTAAGCGCGGCAAGCAGACCATCGTCACCAGAGGCGATACCGTAATACATGCCGGTGACAATATCATTCTCAGCGTTCCGTCCTACGAACCTGCAGCCAACGAAAAGCTCGAAGAACTGCACATTGAAAAGGGAAATGAGTGGTGCGGAAAGACAATCGCAGAGCTTAATCTTCCGCCTAATGAGCTTATCGCGATGATAATACGTGGAAATGAGAACCTCATCCCGGATGGCAAGACTGTCATTGAGGAGGGGGATGTGGTGGTTACATATAAATAATAGAATTGAAGAAAATAAAAATCTGCCTATGAGCTTCATGTAGCAGCTTTATGGGCAGATTTTTTTAGCCAGGAACTGTTATTTCTCTGCCCACAGCTTGCTTTTCATATATATAAAGGCAGAGAAAATAGTACCGATTTCTGATTTTCAGTGTTTTTTCTCTGCCCTAAGACATCTATTTTCAGTTATTGGACTGATAGTCCGCCATTCAGTCCTCTATATCTCTGCCCACAGCTTGCTTTTCATATATATAGAGGCAGAGAAAACAGCCCTTACTTCTGATTTTCAATACTTTTTCTCTGCCCAAAGATATCTATTTTTAGTTATTGGACAGACAATGGGTGCTTTCGCGTGGCAGGCATACCAAGCCCATCACTCTTTTCTCTTCCTGAACAGGTATTCATCAAGCTGCTTCTTGATATCCTCCGGAATCTCCCTTGAAACAGGACATACAACAGCATTGGCAAAGCGCTCCGTAAACAGCGAAAGGAAATCTATGTCGCGCTCTAACTGCTCCATGGACATCACATCCATAAGGTCATAGCGGCAATGTATAGGTGCCACATTGCCACCCGCAATGCGCGCAAATGATACAGCAGGAACTCCCTTATCGGCAAAAGGTGTGGAATCGCTTGAGTACACTCCTGTCCTTGAGGCAACAGGGAATCCAACCTCAGCAGCCATATAGGATATGTAATGCGACAGCTTTTCCTCAGCGGTCACGCAGGCGATGAATTTTCCCATGTAGGTTCCTATCATGTCGAGATTGATATTGAGTGCGAACTTTTCAAGCTCTGCCTCATGCTCCTTCACATACGCCTTTGAGCCAAGTAGCCCTCTCTCCTCACTTCCGCAGAATACAAATCTCAGTCCGTAATTTAACTTCTTGTCCTTAAGCGCCTCCATAATTCCAAGAAGCCCTGCACAGCCGCTCATATTATCGTAAGCACCATGTGACAATGTGGTCGAATCATAGTGCGCGCTGAGAACGATATACTCATCCCTCTGTCCCGGAAGCTCCGCAACCACATTGTGTGACTTTCCGTCATACTCATTCTGTCGCACCTCAAGTCTTACATTCTTAACACCATTTTTTACAAGACTTACAGCCTCGCCCGCATTTATCATGGCGCACAGAAGCTTCTTTGCCTCTCCCACAACAGCCTCACGCAGATCCCTCTGCTCAATGTCCTTGTCCGGATAGTGAATATTTCCGTACTGGAACAGTATAGCCTTCGCCCCTGCCTTGACAAGATCCTGGTATGTGAAAAATGAAACACCGCCCACATCCAACAGAACTATCTTGTCCTTCGCTCCGGCTATTGATACCTTGTCCAGACCCGGCATATAATACAGCTCACCCTCAACCGAACCGCTTCCGCAGTAGGCAAATGCCTTACACTCAATCTCCGTACCGTCCGCATAAAGGTGTGCCTCCTCAATATCGCCCATGGCAACGCGGAAATCCTCTAGCCATGCCTTCACGCCAAGCTGCCCACACTGCCCCTTAAGGTATTCGGCAACCTGTAACTCCTCCTTTGTTCCGCCAGCATGCACGAAATCCGTATTTTCAAATATGCTCTTCAAATTCATATAACTCGTCTCCTCTCCACAAAATAAAAGCTGGGACAGGGGTCTGACCCCGTGTCCCAGCCTTTGGGACACGGGGTCAGACCCCTGTCCCAATAATAATTACTTATTCTTCTTTACACCCTTCTTTAATACATACCAGAGTGCACCTGTGATACATACTGATGAATAACCACCGCAGATAATACCAACCATAAGAGGTGCAGCGAACTCACGGATTGCGCTCACTCCAAGTATGAAGAGAATTACAACCATGATAAAGGTTGTGAGTGTTGTGTACACCGAACGCCTCATAGTCTGTGATATGCTTGCATTTACAATCTCTGCCAGATCTGCCTTACCCATCTGTCCAAGGTTCTCTCTGATACGGTCAAAGATAACGATTGTAGCATTGATAGAGTAACCTACGATTGTAAGCATACATGCTATGAAGGTATTTCCAAGCGTGATTCTTGCCACGGCGTAGAAGCCTACAACCACAAGAACGTCATGTAAAAGTGCAAGCACGGCACTTCCCGCAAAACGAATATCCTTAAATCTGAACCAGATATAGAGAAGCATGCAGATAGTTGCAATGATAACAGCAACAACCGCATCTGTCTTCATCTCATTGCTGACAGCACCGGAGATATTCTCTGTGAGGATTGAGCTCTGCTCAACGCCGTACTTGGAGGTAAATAATTTCTCAAGTGCCTCTCTCTGCTCTATTGTAAGATTGTTAGTCTTAAATACTACATCATTTCCGCCCTGGACCTTCTGCTGCTGGACGGTTGAATCACCGATAGCTGAAACAATATCAGGAATGATTGTACTCTCGATTTCAGACTGTGAATAGTCCTGATTGAAGGTGACAGTTGTGGAGGTGCCTCCCTTGAAATCAAGACCATAGTTGAACATTCCCTTGCCACGTGCACCATTTACGCTTACGGTAACAATACCGATGAGAATAAGCGCAGCCGAGATGCAGAAGAAAATATTCTTCTTTCCGATAAAGTTGAAGGTCTTAGTATCCTTTATAACACCATAAAGCTGTTCGTTCTTAGCACCAAAATCATAGAATAACTTGAGAAGCAATCTTGTTATGACAAGCGCCGTGAACATGGAGACAATAATACCTATTGCAAGTGTGTAGGCAAAGCCCTTAACCGCACCTGAACCCTTGAGGCCAAGAACGAAGGCTGCGATAAGTGTTGTGATGTTTCCATCGAAAATTGCTGAAAATGCCTTGTTAAAACCAATCTTCATTGCAGACTGTACAGTCTTGCCTGTTCCAAGCTCCTCCTTGATACGCTCGAAGATGATTACGTTCGCATCGACAGCCATACCGATTGACAGGATGATACCTGCAATACCAGGTAATGTGAATGTAAGTCCTGCAACATTTATAATGATGAGTACAAGCATTGTGTAAATGCAGAGAGCGATACTTGCTGCAAGTCCCGGAATACGATATACAATAATCATAAACAGGATGATGACTGCAAGACCTATTGCACCTGCTAAAAGGCTGGTATGGATAGCATCCTGGCCAAGCTTAGCTCCTACAACCTGTGAACGAACCTCCTCAAGCTTAACCGGAAGAGCACCGATTCTGATTGTGGAAGCTATATTGTCCGCTGTCTGGTAATCGGACATACCGTTGATAACCGCATTTCCATCTGTGATATGAGCACTTACCTTCGGAACGCTGATGAACTCGTTATCATAGTAGATACCTATAGTATAGCCGTTCTCATAAGCAGTCTGTGTCGCATCTGCGAATTTCTTTGCCCCTTCATCGTAGAGGTTAAGCTCTACAACGAACTCTCTGCTGCCTGTGCTTGTCTGCTGTGAACCTGCTGAAGCATTCTTAACATCAGCACCTGTAAGGAGAATACAGCCGTCTGCCTCTAACTCCTCAATAGTCTTGTTGAGTGTGTACTTATACTCAATTGACTGTCCATCTGCTGCCAGTGCAAGCGCACCCGTGTAGTTATCGTTTCCATCTGAACCCTTCTGTGTTATGAAGTAGAGCTCACCCGGCTTTCCCATCTGTGAAAGCACTTCATTAGCATCTGTAACACCAGGAATCTCTATTGTGATACGGTTAGAACCCTCCTGATAAACCTCAGCATCAGGAGTATATCCCTCCGCTCTCTTCTGAAGGATGTATGTCGCGTCCTTCAAATCCTGGCTGTCAACATTATCACCTACAGCTTCGTAAGTAATGCTGACACCGCCTGCAAGGTCAAGACCAAGCTTAATTCCGGACATACTTCCGTCCTTTGTGCTGCCCCATCCAAAGATTACCGTGTACACAAGAAATGCAATTACGGCAACCCAGGCAAGAGACTTTAAAATCTTCTTAGCCATTTTTTTAATTTCCTTTCGCTTATGCTTAATTATTAGCAAGTGCAGCCTTTATCATAATAGCGCACTCAACTCTCTTTCTCTCCATCTCACAGCCAACCTCATAGCTATCATTGATATTGCCATGGAAATTGTATGAGTTAGCGGCACAGCCACCGCTGCAGAAAAGCTTTGCAAAGCAGTCCTTGCACTTAGGCTTGGAATATACGTTGCACTGCTTAAATTCCTCACAGATATTCTTCTTCACAATGCCATCATCTACATTACCAAGAAGGAAATCCTCATTGCCGACGAACTGGTGGCAAGGATATAAATCCCCCCAAGGTGTGACTGCAAGGTACTCCGTACCCGAACCGCAGCCTGAAAGTCTCTTGTATACGCAAGGACCTCCTGTGAGGTCTATCATAAAGTGGAAGAAATTGAAGCCTCTTCCCTCCTTCTCCCTCTTGATCATCTCTACCGCGAGCTTATCGTACTCCTCAAAAATCTGCGGAAGATCCTCGGTTCTGAGAGCGTATGCATCCTCAGGTGAAGCGACAACCGGCTCAACCGAAATCTGCTTGAAACCCTCATCCGCAAGACTCAAAACATCCTTTGAGAAATCAAGATTATAATGTGTGAAGGTACCTCTCACATAATAATTTGTCTGATTACGGCTCTCGGCAACCTTTTTGAACTTAGGCATGATAAGGTCATAGCTTCCCTTGCCGTTGCGGAAAGGTCGCATCCTGTCGTGAACCTCCTTACGTCCGTCGGTGCTGAGAACTATATTCCCCATCTCCTTGTTGACAAAATCAAGAATCTCGTCATTTAAGAGAACTCCGTTGGTTGTGAGTGTAAATCTGAACTTCTTATTATTAGCCTCCTCTATCGAGCGGCCGTATTCAACAAGCTGCTTTACAACCTCCCAGTTCATAAGAGGCTCCCCGCCAAAGAAATCAACCTCAAGATTTCTTCGGCTGCCGGAATTGGCTACAAGGAAATCAAGGGCTTTCTTTCCCACCTCAAAGCTCATAAGAGCTCTTCTTCCGTGATACTCCCCTTCCTCGGCAAAGCAGTACTGACATGCTAAGTTACAGTCGTGTGCAATATGTAAACATAGTGCTTTTACAACCGGCTGACGGTTCTTAAAGCTGTCTATGTAATTCTCATAAATATCCTCAGTAAAAAGAGAACCTGCTTCCTTAAGCTCAGTTATCTCCTCGTAAGCTTCCTTAATATCCTCTTCCTTATATCTGCCATTCAATTCGGCAGTAATCTCTTCTAAACCTGAACCCTCGTACATAGGTATCATATCATAAACTATCTCATCAACCACATGCACGGAGCCGCTGTTGACATCAAGTACGATATTGTATCCGTTATTTTTATACTGATGTACCATCATAATTCCTTCCTAAAATAAACAATAAACTAAAATCCACCATAACCGCAATAGACCGGATAGCCGTCCTCAGACAGCCGTCCGGTTTATTACAATCAGCAATACATTGTCAGCGCAATCAGTTACGCTATGTACATGTATGCCTGATTACTTATTCTCACAGCTCTGGTTTCCAACTGTGCAGGATGTCTTACATGCAGACTGGCAGGATGTCTGGCACTCGCCGCAGCCGCCCTTCTTCATGGACTCCTTAAGATTTCTTGTGTTGATTGTCTTAACGTGCTTCATCAAAAAACACCTCCTTATAAAATAGCTCCATAGATTATATCATATAGTTTAAGAATTTTAAAGCTTTTTTTATAATTGCCAATTAATACTATCTGTAATAGCTGCCCCAGTTGTCAATGATATCCTTAGCCTCGGCAATGCCAAGACCTGTCATATCCCTGAGTTCCCTTATTGCCGTAACCGAATCTCCTGCGGCTACATATCCGTTTATTCTGTCAATATCCGCCTTCGGAAGCTTAGTTCCTCCTATGACTGTGTACTCTGTTCCGTTGCTGTACGAGGCTGTCTCTGTGTATGTACCTGCAGAAGCCTGATTTGCCGTATCAGCTGTGTTCCCGGTTGCAGCTGCGTTGTTTCCTGCCGCTGCATCGTTCTGTGCTGCTGCAAATCCGTTGTTGTAAGCTGCCTGCTCCGCCGCTTCCTTCTTCTTGTTGTTAGACTTTCTCACGAAATGTATAACGATAATAAGGATACCAAGTGCTATAATCCCCATTGAGACATATACCATAATGCTTGTTGACCTGAGGTCCTTAAGCTCAAGGCAGACCGGAACTAAATACTCCTCAATCTCGTCCCTGTCCGTTGTATCGAACCACTCTGCCTCCTCGAACCACTCAACAAAGTACTCATACGCCTGCCCATCTAACTTCTGTATATTTCCTTCAGCGGCAAATTCATTGTCCGTAAAGTAGTCGGCATCACCTGCCAGATAGTCCCATGTGTCGTCAACTATCTTATCGAATGCCTTCCTGTCGCCTGAGCTTACCTTGACAGCCATATAGCGTGTCTCCTCGCCCTCAAAAACAGGGATGATATAGTAATAATGATATGTTTTTCCTGTTACATGTCCTGTCTTTGAATTCTTTGTGGTTGTCTCAAGAGTTCCAAAATTGTCAAGTGCTGCATATATATCCGTTCTGATACCATCGCCTATCTTGATATCACTTGCATTGACATCTTCATCATAGATATCGTATGCACCTGTGAAAGCCGATTTAATATTCTCCTTGTTCGCGAAGAGGAACATTCCCCCGAACAGAATCAGCACTACCGCAACTGAAAACCAGCCGCCCTTGTTTGTTCTTACTGTCTTTTTCATCTTTCTTTTCTCCTACCTTAATTATTTTTGATATATATTTGAAAAAATAATACATCCGATATTTTTTACACTGTTCCCGAAACCGGAACATCTTTAAGCAGTACTGCGTAAGGTCCCGAATATGCGCTGCTGTCATAGCGTTCCTCAGAGAACACAAGGTCATGCTGCGCATCTATAATGCTTCCATTGACAGAGCCACCTGTCACAAGGCTTACACTGCCATTGTCATAAAGATAAGCAAGCCTTATCTCCCCTGCGAAATGTCCGGTCATCGCATTCATATTGAAATCGGAAAAGCTTACTACATGAAGCACACGTCCCTTTTTCATATCAGCAATGCTCTCTGAACCGTTGTCAACCAACAGCTTATTATACTCGCCTGTAGGCTGTACCTTCAGATACTGTGACATTCTCAATCCACCATGGACATTCATTAATACTCCATCCTTTATAAGCTCACAGTCATGCATCTTAATTCCATCATTGCTATAAGGCACCGATGAACGGAGAGTAATATTAAGCCTTTCTCCGGATGCGTTCTCTCCCTGAACCTGCATACCCACTTCATAGGTTGAGTACTTAGAATATATATTCGCCACATTCGCTCTCGTCGAATAGAAGGATAACACCTCCCTCACGCTGTCCTCAGATAAGAGGACATTGTATCTTCCTGCCTCAGGCGCTCTGTCTGCGCGTGCCCTGTCCACAACTGTGTTAAGCTTATCTGCCACAAGCTTTTTAAGACTGTCCGTGTCAAGCTCATCGTAGGAAAAATCCTGATAAAGCTCAACATCCACAGGCTCAAGACACTGCACAACGAACTCACCCTTGACGGAATAGTTCTCATATCCACAGTCAACACCCTCACTGTTAATTATTCTGACTGTCTTTTTCTCAACAAAAAGCTCCGCCGAATTGATGAAGCTCTTATCCCCTGTGTCAGCGGCGAACAATGCTTCTGCCATGCTGTGTGCAGCATTCTCAAGTGACACCTGTGCAAGGCTTCCTGCCGCCTTTACAATAGGCTCACCACTCCCTGAAACAAGGGTGTAATAAGGGTTCATTGCATACCCTGCCGCATAATAGGCATCCTTTAAAGTCCTTCTTATCTCATCCTCTTCCATGCCCTGATGAATCATGCAGGCTGCACAGCCACGCATTTTCTTATCTTCGTCATCATGGTATACAGTCACATTCCACTCATCAAGAGCCTCTGTTCTGGTCATATCAAGTGTTTTCTTTATAAAGAACATTTCCTTGCAGTTTTTCTCGCACTCTGTAATCAGATAGCTGTCAATACCAAGACTCCTAAGTGAACTGATAATTATATCTCTCATTTTTTATCTCCCAGCATACTGCAAGCATTGCCTGCAGTACTGCCACCAATAAGTAGTTTGAAAGTTTTTCTTTCAAACTTTATCTCCGTGCATACTGCAAGCATTGCCTGCAGTACTGCCTCTAATAAATAATTTGAAAATTTTACTTTCAAAACTTAATCTCCATTCCTTACATAACTAGGTTATGCCGCATTATCCAAGTCTGATTTTCGCTTTAATATACGGGCCTCCGTCCGAAACCTTGACAAACTCCTTGTAGCCCTTGCCGCAGAAGCCGCTGCCCCTAAGCTCGAAATCATCCGAAACCATGGAAATCGACTTTAATAAGTCCGGTACATATCCTGTCAGAACCACAGGTGAGAACACCCTGCCTGTAAGCCTTCCGTCCTTAATCTCACGCGCCATGTTTACAAGGCACTGTATTCCCCAGTTCTTAGGGTCCTCCATTCCGCTCGTCGCATTCTCAAGGAGAAAGCCGTAAGGTATGGAGGCAATCATGTCCTCAAGCTTATCATTGCCCGCCTCAAAGTAGGTGTTGGTCATTCTTGTATATGCTTTTCTTCTGTAACTCTCTCTTCTTGAATTTCCGGTAGGCTCCGTCTTAAGCCTCATAGCCGCCATCGTGTCTGATATTCCCTGTTTTAACACACCGTTCTCTATGACAAGTGTGTCCTTAGCCTCCACTCCGTCATCGTCAAAGAAATAGCTTGCGACCTCGTCACCGACTGCCGCACCATCGTGCATATTGACAAGAGGTGAGGCAACATACCCGCCGACATAGTTCTTTGCAAGCGCCCTGTCCTTTGCAAACATGTCCATCTCGACTCCATGGCCGAAGGCTTCATGCACTATCATTCCTGTAACCTCAGGTGTACATATACAATCATACTCTCCCGGAACCATAGGCTCGCTGTCAAGAAGTGCAACCGTCATTTCCACCGAATGTGGTATGTCCGCCTCAAGGCTTTCTAAAATCTCAGAGCCTCCCAGATTCGATGCACTGCTAAAATAGCTCTTTACCTCATTGCCCCTTCTCGCTAAGAATGACATCGCGCAGTCCGTCCACAGTACATTCTGCTCCATATCCTTATTTTCCGAAAGGAAGAGCTTCGAGTACTTCTGACAGCTCATCCTCGCCGTACAGTCAAGCATTCTCTCATCCGCTTCAAGACCCTTCTTTCGCAAAGCCGTGAGCTTGTCTATGATATTCTGCGCCCCTGTCTCAAAAGGATTTATCTCATACTCTGTGCTCTTTGAAAACTTAAGCGGCTTATCCTCAAGCATGCCAAGCTTAATCCTTTCAAGCTTATCCGGAACCGCCTTTTTAAGAGCCTCTATCTGCTCAATAATCTGCTGTGCCTGCTCTGTCACATCTCTCTCAAGCTTATTAAATGAATACTCCGCATACTCACCTTCATTATACACCTTGATAACGAAGCCTCTGTTGCACAGCATTCCAAAATCGCCGATATTGATGCCCGATGCCGCAACTGAGTATATCTTAGCCTCCGAATCAACTGCAAGTATCGATGCATATCCATATTCCCTGAGCAATATTCCAAGCAGATGCTTAAGTGCCGGCTTGGATTCACGCAAAAATCTGCTGCCCTCAACCTTTTTCTTTTCCGACATCTGATTATATCCCTTTCAAACCTTCAAAAATAATTTTATACCCAACATAAAATGGCAGTGCGGCAAAATGCCGTACCGCCATCTGATATATTACTTTAATTTAATGAATTTGTCTATATGCCTTATTTCCTATTATGATATCAGGTTCAAAAGTCCAAAAAGCCGTTCATGCCTGCACGATTAGACTTTTGAATCCGAATTAACGGTTAAGCATTAAACATAACCTTCTCACTGTTAAATGCCTTTGTCATCACAGCAACAATGATAACCGCATATAAGTATGTGCTTATCGTTGTTCCAAGGAAATTAGTCATCGTTATCTCTCTTGTGAGAATGTCCTTAAATGCCATTGAACTGCCATATACAGGGATAAGATACTTATAAAATACTCCGTCTGCCGATGTGTACATTGTAATCATTCCTGCCACAAGGACAAGAATATATACCGGAGATATATACGATGAAGCTTCCTTCACATTCTTGGCAAACACAGCTACCATACAGATGATTGATACATATAACAGCACAACTCCAATCATTAGTATTATCATCTGGGCTATCTGACCTCCTGTAAAGTTAACTGACATGCCGTCTAATGCATCTGCTCCACCGACGTTCTTAATCATCATAGGCAGGGCAATTACCATGGAAATAATATATACCGCTGCCGACATAACCGCAAGAATTGACAAGGAGAATACCTTTCCAAGTACAATCTGTTCACGCTTTACCGGCGAAAGAAGCATGGTAGCAAGTGTTCCCCTCTCCTTCTCTCCGGCTATCATATCAACGCCAAGCCCCATAGCTCCCGCAAAAATAAGCATTGTGATAAAATAAGGAAGCATTGTTCCAAGCATCTTTCCCGCAGCCTTATCTTCATCCTGAACTGTATTATCGTTAACATTGAACATTTCAACAGCCGCATAGTTCCCGAATCTGTTTCCGAGAAGCATCTGCTTGTATGCATCAAGATATGCCGCATAGATACTTCTCGCTTCTGATGAATAATCCTCGGATGGGTTATAGTACAGCTCAACCTCAGGAGTCTTTATGTTGTCCAGCTCATCCATTCCGGCCATTACCTGCTCCTCAAAATCATCCGAGAACATCATAACAAGGTCAACCGACTTATCATAGAGCCCCGCCTTTGCATTCTCGAAGCCTTCCGTATCGCTTATCACAGTATAGCCCTCGATACCTGCCGCCCCTGCGAATGTCTCAAAGCTTGCCGGCTCATTCATAATATAGACAACCGGAGCATGTGACTCGACATCGTCCATCTGACCCTTTACCAACAGCCCTATAAGTGAAAATAACCCTACTACAAGTATGACCGGCAGAACAAAAAGTGACATAATCATCTTCTTATCCTTAAAAACTCTTCTCAGTTCCTTAGATACAATAGCCTTGATACCGTACATTTATCTGTCCTCCTTGTGATTAAGTCTATAAAGTTCAAAGAATGCATCTTCAAGATTATCCTTGCCTGTATCAGAATAGATATTATCAAGTGTTCCTTCCGAAACCTTTCTGCCATCTATTATCACAACCAGTCTGTCGCAAAGCTTCTCAGCCTCAGACATGATATGTGTCGACACAATGACAAGCTTTCCCTTCTTCTTAAGCTCCAAAAGATAATCTGTAACGGAGCGCGCCGTTATGATATCAAGACCTGATGTAGGCTCGTCGAATATAACGATATCCGGATCATGTACAAGGCTGACCGCTATAGCCGCCTTCTGCTTCATGCCTGTTGAAAGCTCCTCTATCTTCTTATCCTCGAATCCATCTATTCCAAAATATGAGAACAATTCCTCCCTGCGTTCCTTAAGCTTATCCTCAGGAACCTGATGCAGTCTTCCGAAGAAATCAAAAAGATATCTGGCTGAAAACTGTGGATCAAGCTTAATCTCATTTGTCAAAAAGCCAATGCTTGCCCTGACCGCCTCCGGTTCCTTGACTGTGTCGTGTCCATCTACAATTACAGTCCCGTCTGTAGGCTTTAAAAGTGTTGCTATGCACCTGAGTGTAGTTGTCTTTCCTGCGCCGTTAGGTCCGAGAAGCCCTAATATCTCTCCCTGCTCAGCCTTAAATGAAATATTATCGACTGCTACCTTCGTGCTGTTCTTCGTCTTCAGCTTCTTCATCTGTCCGGATGAAAGCTTGTAAATCTTGGTAAGATTCTTAATCTCTATCATTCCCTTTTCCCTCCTGTTTTAACATTGACAATTGTATCATTTCAGCATAATCTTAATGTCTGCGGCCGTTATTCTCCGGTATATGTTCTGTTATAATATGCTTTGCTGCACTCTCTTGCTGCCCCTGCAATTATCACAACCGCAAGCATTCCAAGGAATGCCTCAAAGCTGAAATAGCACACGACAAGACCAGCAAGCACAGAAACCAGTGTGGCTATCTCAAGCCCCTTGCGCGCCGCAAGCGATTCAATATGTAATTCACGCTCATCGTGGTACTTATTGTACAGCCGCCTGAGTGTAGTCTCATTTCCAAGCGCCTTGCAGTTCTTTACAAGCTTTATAACAGAAAATACCTCCACAGCAGCAAACAGTCCAATCAGAAATCCCTGCACGAATGAAGCCGCATCCGGATTAGTATATGCTGAGGCAGGAAAACCTGATAAATCCACCGCTATCGCTGCAAGCCCTACCAATGCCGTTGCAATATACAGCCTGTTCTGATGCTTTATCTCTTTTTTTATTCTCTCTATCTTCTTATCCAACACAACCCCTCCTCTCCCATTATTCCTCGTCATCTATATCGCCGAAGTCAAAAACCTCCTCGATAGTCAGCCCGAAGTAGTGTGCAATCTTATAGGCCAGCACAAGTGAGGCAGTATACTTCTCCACCTCAATAGAGGTGATTGTCTGGCGTGTAGTGCCAACAATGTCTGCGAGCTCACTCTGAGAGAGCTTCTTTTCCTTGCGCAGTTCTTTTATTCTGTTTTTCATGATAATCACCCTGTTTTTATTGCATAGTTAACTTTGCATTTTCAGTATAGTGTACTTTGCAAAAAATGTCAAGCATGCTTTGCATTTTATTTTATCACAAAAAAACAAAGGAGCCGGGGAACATCCCCGGCTCTCATCAAATCGTACCTTGTATTAAACTACTGTATGATGAACTGCTTCATTCTATCCTCAAGCTCCTGCGCTATGTCCTTAAGTTTCACCGCTTCGTCCGCAATCTTCTTGGCAGTCTCCATGGCCATTGTTGTAGAAGCACTTGTCTCCTCTGTTGAGGCGGCATTCTCCTGTGATACGGAGGACAGATTGCCGATAACATCCACTACATTCTCTTTTGACTTATCCATGTTTGCGACACTTACCGCAATGCTGTCTATTTTATCTATAAGACCCGTAATTCCCGTGATTACCTGATTAAGGATATCCGCTGTCTGCTTCATATCCTCGGACTGCTTGTTGACAATATTGTTAACTGCCTCCGTCTTTTCTACCGTCTCGCCTGATTTCTGTTCAAGATCATGTATAATATCCTGAATGTCCGCAGCAGATGATGTTGTCTGCTCGGCAAGCTGCTTGATATTCTCGGCAACAACCGCAAATCCTCTTCCCGCCTCTCCTGCTCTTGCTGCCTCTATTGATGCATTAAGGGAGAGAAGATTTGTCTGGCTCGCAATCTCCGTTATGAGGTTTACAACCTCTGAAATCTTTCCTGCCGCCTTATTAGCTTCGTGAGTCTTATCATTGACAACACCAATATGGGTCACCATTTCCTTCTGTCCGGCAATAAGCTGTCTTAATATATTCTCAGCATTCTCGCCCAGCTCTTTCATATTATCGGCATCCTTTGCAAGCTCCTCTGTATTGTCATTTACCTTATCTATCATATTGCCGATTTCAATTACATTCTCTGACGCACTCTGTGTCTCCTGTGCAAGCATTGTCGCGCCATTCGCCATCTCGTCAACAGCTCTGTCCGTATCCTTCATATTGTTCATTGTATCGGAAGCAGATTTGCTCAAGGAATCCGACTGCTCAAACAGATTACCGCTCTGATTCTTAAGCTCCGTCACAACAGCTGTAAGTTCACCTCTGAGCTTCAAAACAGCTCTCATAATATTGCCGACCTCATCCTTAAGTCCTGCAAACCGGCGCTCCTGCCGCTCATTCTTTACACGGAAGTCAAGTGCGGCAAGCTCCTCAACCGCATTAGCGGCATACGAAAGAGGTGCCACAATCTTTCTTATAAAAATAAATACTACAACAATCGCAGCCATGCCTATAATCAAGGAAATAGCAGTAACCTTAACTATCAGACTGGCGGAATCTTTGAGGACGTCATCATCATCAGCAGAAACTACCAGAATGAAACGTCCGTTTCCATCGGTATAACATGCGGCATATTTTATGCTCCCATTATAATCATATTCCACAACACCTGTATCATGCTTAATTCCGGACTTCAGATCCTGAATATAGCCCTTCACAATAACATTCTCGACACTTTTCCCTATCTTATCCTTATTAGGGTGATAGAGCATATTGCCCTCCGAATCAACTATGTAGGTGTACGAGGACTCAACTCCCTCCAGATTGGCATTCATAAGAATATGCTCAAGAACGCCGCTGTCAAAGCTTCCGCCCTGACCAAGCAGATTCTCGACCTGACGTCCATATGCCAGAGCAATATCCTCCATATAATTCCATGCAAGCCGCTTGTAGCTTAGCCTTGACTGGTGTATGGAATAGAAACTGATTAAGCCTCCCATAAAAACGCACACACACAGCGTCATCATCAGCAGTCTGAATTTTATCGACTGGTAAAACTTCATTTTCATCCTGCTTTCCTCCCAGAACAACCGTTTTCATACTTTCATTTCGCATAACCTGCTTTTATAATACACCCATCCATGCGCGAATTTTAACACTCATACCCACAGTCCGTCAATAAATAATTATAACAAAAATTAATACAAAGCCATTAATTACACATAAGACAAAATTATATGGCAAAATAAATCATTCTGTGCTATATTTATTGTATATATTGTTATGGTCATTTCGCCATAACATTTAATTTACCGGAAAAGAGGTTTAACATGACTAATACAAACGAATCTGCTGAAAATTATCTTGAAACCATATTGATTCTCAGTAAAAAGCTTCCTGTTGTCCGCGCTGTCGATATATCCAACGAACTTGGCTTTAAAAAATCAAGTGTCAGTATCGCGATGAAGAATCTCCGGCTTAAAAACCAGATTACAGTTACCGATGCCGGCTTTATCTATCTGACCGATGAAGGTCGTGCCATAGCGGAGATGATATATGAAAGACATGAGCTTCTGTCCTCATGCCTTATAAGGCTTGGAGTCAGCCCTGAAACCGCCGCCGAGGATGCATGCAAGATTGAACATGTCATAAGCCCCGAGAGCTTTGATGCCATCAAAAAACATGTACACCAGGGAGCTTAAACAGCATGAAAAGAAATGTAATCAGAACAATTGTAAGCACATTGACCCTCACTCTGTTCACCTGCACACTGGCAGGCTGCTCTTCAAAGACCCGGCAGGATGAATCCGCTTCATCCGCTGCCGTAACCGAATCCACGGCACAGGAGACACAGACGGATGTAACCGAATCCATAGCAGGGGAAACGCAGCCTGTCACAGCAGACATCAACATCGCAGTCATGACAGGTCCTACCGCCATCGGCCTTGTAAAGGTAATGAAAGACAACGAGGACGGGGTTGCCGCCAACAATTACAATTTTCAGGTTTTCGGTGAGGCGACAGAAATATCAACCGGGCTTGTAAAGGGTGAGCTGGACATCGCATGCGTTCCATGTAATCTTGCAAGCGTGCTCTACAACAAGACTGAAGGCGGAATTATTGCAGCAGGAATAAATACTCTTGGTGTATTATATATAGTTGAAGCAGGTAATTCCATCCAGGCTGTAAGCGATTTAGCAGGAAAGACCATATACACAACAGGTCAGGGGACAACCCCTGAATATACTCTGCGCTATATTCTCTCCGGCAACGGAATAGACCCGGACAGCGATGTGGACATAGAGTTTAAGAGCGAAGCCGCAGAGGTTGTCGCCGCCCTGTCTGAAAATTCTGAAGCCATAGCCATGCTTCCACAGCCTTATGTGACCATTGCCATGAACAATAACGAACAGCTTCATATAGCACTTGATATAACCGGGGAATGGGAGAAGCTTGACAGCACCGGCACCGTTGTGACAGGTGTAGTTGTCGCAAGAAAAGAATGGGTTGACGCACACACGGACGCATTCAATGCATTTTTAGATGAATATCCGGCATCAGCCGCCTATACCAATGACAATATAGCTGACGCAGCTTCACTTATCGAAAAGTTCGGCATATTTAAAGCCGCGGTCGCAAAGAAAGCCATTCCGTACTGCAATGTAACCTTCATAAGCGGCATTGAAATGAAGGCTAAGATTGAGAGCTACCTCACCGTACTGTACGGACAGAATCCTGCCTCGGTCGGCGGCAAGCTTCCTGCCGATGATTTCTACTACATTTCACAGTAAAAGCCGGCACTTGTTGTAATTTACGCTACCATGCAGATTATGGAGCTTTACAGGTGTCTCATGGCTGTTACATAAAATATATCATTTAGGAGTGGCAGTGTGCATGAATAAGGTCACACCTCATATATTTGAAAAAAAAATATCAAAAAGAGCACAGCTTTTATCGCGCTTTGTCTCCATATTACTGTGGATTGCCATCTGGACAATTGCAGCAAAAATAATTGACCGGGAACTTTTTCTTCCCGGTCCTCTTTTAGTCTTGTCATCCCTTTGTCAGCTGTCCGCAAGCAGAATTTTCTGGCTGTCTGTTTTAAACTCAATGAGAAACATACTCGCCGGTTTTTTCCTTGCTCTTTTAATCGGACTTATTCTCTCTGCTGTCTCATACCGGCTGCGAATCGCAAGAGACTTCATATCGCTTCCTTTAAGAATAATACGCACTGTTCCTGTTGCCTCATTCATAATATTGGCACTGCTATGGGTCTCATCTGACAGGCTCTCAATGCTTATCTCATTTCTTATGGTTGTCCCAATTGTATATGAAAACATTCTTGAAGGGCTTTTAAGCATAGACTCCTCCCTGCTTGAGGTTCTGTACATAGCACAGACGCCTCCTCTTAAAAAAATAAAGCTTGTCTATATTCCAAGTCTCCTGCCATATCTTTCCTCCGCCCTCTCAACAGGTATCGGACTGGCATGGAAATCCGGAATCGCGGCGGAAGTAATAGGAATAAGCCGCAGCTCTATAGGCAACCATCTCAACCAGGCAAAAATATACCTGCAGACCGCTGAGCTTTTTGCGTGGACAATAACGGTCATAATAATAAGTCTTATATTTGAGGGAGCTGTCAGGGCAGTACTCAGAAAAATGTGAGCGGAATATTTCCCCACCCGAATCCTATAAATAATTCAGGAGATTAAAATGGATACAATTATATTAGAAATAAAGAACCTATATAAGAAATATTCGGATATCCCTGTCATAGATAACCTCTCCATGACTCTTAGGAGCGGGCAGAGAGTAGCCATATCAGGGGCTTCTGGCGAGGGAAAGACAAGCCTTCTCAATATAATTCTGGGGCTGCGCGATTATGACAGCGGAACTGTCCTAAAACATGAGAAGCTTCACCTTCTCACAGTATTTCAGGAGGACAGGCTCTTTCCTTCCTTCGACGCTCTCGACAATATCGGCATCTATCCTTATCCTTTTGTAAAGGAGACTGCCCTTGAAATACTGAAAAAGCTTGAACTTGGTGACGTCTGCGATAAGCCGGCAGCAGAGTACAGCGGCGGCATGAAAAGACGTCTTGCCATCGCAAGAGCTCTGTACGGCTGCACAGCACTTCATGCCCACAAGCCCGGCGAACCTCTCCTGCTCATTATGGATGAGCCCTTCAAAGGACTTGACCCCACACTCAGAAAAAAGGTCATTGACACTGTGGACGATATTGTGTGCCACACCGGTTCGGCACTCATCCTCGTCACACACGAAAGCGGTGAAGCCGTGGCACTTGGATGTGAGCAAATAGCATTGAAGCCTAAACGCCGTGATGTGAACAGATGGCATTGAAGTCGAAGCTCTGAAATGTGAACAAATAAGATTGAAGAATACAGGGCTTAATAAAAAATAGTGCCAGAACAAGCTGTCCTGACACTATACTTTACTATGCTTATATTTATTACACTATGCTATACAGTATATTTAGGATTCGGGTGTCAAAACATGCTACACAACTTAGCTGTGTATAACGTATTATATTTATGCATATCACGACTTTTGGAGAAGCTTAGATGTTCTTAGAACTCTGTTCACACTCTAGTCAGAACCGGCACGGATGCCGGTTCTGAAGCAATGCATACAAGGATGCATGCTTTGCTTCGGTGGCGAACGTATACAATGCCTTTATCAGAGTTCTTAGAACATCTTGCTTCGGACAACGGAGCTGATATGCATAAATATAATACGTTATACACTCATAAACTAAATTGGCATGTTTTGACACCCGAATCCGTTTATGCAATTATCCATGCTATATGTTATTTATCTTCCGTATCCCACTTATCACATATAGAGATAATCTGGTCTGCGAACCTCCCCATATCCTTGTTGGCAAGACCATCGCTCTTTTTGACAATGGCAAGCAGCCTCTGTGCGGCGGCAAGAAGTCTTGCATATATTCCGGAAGCAGGCTTTGTCTTCTTCTCCACAGGAACCGGAACAGCCTCATACTCAAAGCTTCCATCGGCAAGATTGACTATCGTACCGCTATACGGTGCATAGGCTTTCTGACCATGCTCTATTTTAAGGCACTCTGTGAAAGCTGTTGCCGTAGCATCATCACCATGCACAACAAATACTCTGTCCGGCTTTTTCTTAAATGCGCTTATCCATTCTATAAGTCCGTTCTTATCCGCATGACCACTTAAACCATTAAGTGTAAGAATCTCAGCACGAACCTCTATCGTCTCTCCGAACAGCTTAACCTCCTCAGCCCCCTCCACAATGGCACGTCCTAAAGTTCCGACTGACTGATAACCGACGAAAAGCACTGTGGACTCCGGCCTCCATAGGTTATGCTTAAGATGATGTCTTATCCGGCCTGCATCACACATACCTGAGGCAGATATGATAACCTTCGGTGTCGTATCGAAGTTGATGGCCTTCGACTCCTCACTCGTAATCGAAAGATGCAGATTCTTAAAGGTCAACGGATTTATGCCGGACTTCACAAGCTCTGTTGCCTCAGCATCATAGCACTCATCCTTATTGTCCACAAACACTGCTGTGGCTTCAACCGCCATAGGGCTGTCTACATATACAGGAAAATCCGGAATATCCTTTATAAGCTGCTGTGCCTTAATCTGCCTGATAAAATATAGTATTTCCTGTGTTCTTCCGACCGCAAAGGACGGAATGACCACATTGCCGCCGCGCTTTAAGGTCTTGGAGATAATGCCGGCAAGCTCCGATACATAATCAACCCTCTGTGCACTATGCAGTCTGTCACCGTAGGTGGACTCCATCACAACATAGTCAGCCTCATCCGTATATGCAGGATCCTTTATAAGAGGCTGGCGCTTGTTACCGATATCACCCGAGAACACAAGCTTTTTCTTAACTCCGTTCTCGTCAAGCCACACCTCTATGCTCGCCGAACCAAGCAAATGTCCGATGTCAGTAAATCTTATCTGTATTCCCTCACATACATCCACAAGCTCACCATACATACATGGAGTGAATCTCTTTATTATGCCATCGGCATCCTCCATATTATATAAAGGCTGTACCGCCTCAATAGTGCTGCTTCTTTTAGCTTTTCTGTTCTTCCACTCTGCCTCCATAAGCTGTATATGCGCACAGTCACGAAGCATGATGCTGCTAAGCTGTGTGCTGGCTTCCGTTGCATACACTCTTCCCCTGAAGCCTCTCGCATACAATAGCGGAAGCAGACCCGAGTGGTCAACATGTGCGTGTGTAAGAAAAACATAGTCAATCATTGCCTCTGATACCGGAAGCGGAACATTTTCAAATACATTTATCCCCTGCTCCATTCCATAATCTACAAGAATATGCTTTCCGCATGCTTCAATATAGTGACAGCTTCCCGTAACCTCATGATCCGCCCCGATAAATTCTAACCTCATAGCGACACCTCCCAAGCTAATCTGCATACTATAAATATATAGCATTTGCAGACTAAATATTATGCTTAAATTATAATATACATTTAGATATTTTCCAAGTAGTTTTTGTAATTTTCCGAATTATTTATATAATTTAGTAATCAATTTAATCATTGTTATCCAATGCCGAAGGAGGTTTCATGAAAAAAATCATTTATTTCGACAATGCCGCGACAACCGCTCTGCATACCGATGTGCTAAGTTCAATGACACCTTACTTTTGCGATGAATTTGCCAACCCTGCCGGAGCGTATAAGAGTGCCCGAGTCTCCGAAAACGCCATAAACCGCGCCCGCACTCAAGCCGCAAGGCTTATCGGAGCACGCCCTGATGAAATATATTTTACCAGCGGCGGTTCAGAATCGGACAACTGGGCTATCAAGAGCTTCTCAAGAAGCATAAGAAAAAAACGTATGGGAGCCTCATGCCACATTATAACCACCTCAATTGAGCACAATGCTGTACTTAACTCATGCAGAACGCTCGAATCCGAAGGCTTTACAGTGACATATCTTCCCTGCGACAAATACGGATTTATCCATCCCGAAACACTTCAGGCAGCAATCCGGGATGATACCATTCTTATCTCTGTAATGGCTGCCAACAACGAGGTCGGCTCTATACAGCCCCTCAAGGCAATAGGCCAGATTGCCCGACGCCATCAGATAGTGTTCCACACGGACGCGGTTCAGGCTTACGGACATATTCCTATTAACGTAAACGAATGTATGATAGATATGCTAAGCATGAGCGCACACAAGCTTCATGGTCCTAAGGGTGTCGGCTTTTTGTATATCCGGAACGGTCTTGAACTGCCATCTTACATTGATGGTGGTTCACAGGAAAATGGGCATCGCGCCGGAACCTCAAACGTCCCGGGAATCGTCGGTCTTGGCAAAGCATGTGAAATAGCGGCGCGAAACATGCAGAAAAACATCAACAGCATGACAAGGCTTAGAAACCGGCTGATTTACCAAATAAGGCAGGGACTTCCAAATGCCGTTCTCACAGGTTCCGAGCAGATGAGACTTCCAAACAACGTATCCTTCTGCTTTCCTGGCGTGGAATCTGCACAGCTTCTTTCAATACTCGACTCCCACGGTATCTGCGCCTCTGCCGGAAGTGCATGCTCAACAGGTGCCGCCGGTCCATCCCATGTACTCATAGCAATGGGAATTGACTACAATCTTGCCGGCGGCTCACTGAGACTTACCCTGTCCGGTGAAAACACTATGCAGGAGGTAGATTTTGTGGCGGAAACGGTTATAAAAGCAGTGAAGCGGCTCAGTATATAAAGGATGGGAAGGATGTCAAAACATGCATATTAATCCGTAAGTATATAACGTATTATATTTATGCATATCAGCTCCGTTGTCCGAAGCAGGATGTTCTAAGAACATCTAAGCTTCTCCCAAAAGTCGTGATATGCATAAATATAATACGTTATACACAGCCAGGTATATATAGCATGTTTTGACACCCGAATTATTCATCTGAAAAATCCGTCATTAACTTGTATACTAGTTGACAACAGTATTTTACATGTTATAATAAATTACAACAGTGATTGCAAAACCGGATTATAAGACCGGACAACACGCATTGCTGCGCAATCACATGATAAACACAAAAAGGAGGCATTACATTATGCACATGACTTTCCGCTGGTACGGTGAAGGCAATGATACCGTAACCCTGGAGCAGATACGCCAGATTCCCGGTGTCGAGGGAATCGTATGGGCACTGCACAACAAGCAGCCCGGTGAGATATGGGAGCCTGACGAGATTCGCGAGGTGACAGACCACATAAAGGAGTATGGCTTCAATGTTGATGTTGTTGAGAGTGTCAACGTACACGATGACATCAAAATAGGGCTTCCTACAAGAGATAAATACATAGAAAACTACAAGCAGACACTAAGGAACCTTAAAGAAGCCGGGGTAAAGGTTGTCTGCTACAATTTCATGCCGGTATTCGACTGGACAAGAACCGACCTTTTCCATCCTGTAGGTGACGGCTCAACAGCCCTCTACTATGAGAAGGACAAGATTATAGATGACCCTAAGGAGATGGCAAAGTACATCCTCGAAAAATGTGAGGGCTTTACCATGCCGGGCTGGGAGCCTGAGAGAATGGCTCACCTGACCGAACTTTTCGACGCCTACAAGGATGTCACCAAGGAAAAGCTCTGGGATAATCTCAGGTACTTCCTCGAAGCGCTCATGCCGACCTGCCGCGAATGCGACATCAAGCTGGCTATACATCAGGATGACCCGCCTTGGGATATCTTCGGGCTCCCGCGTCTTCTTGTCGATGAGCCTTCTATTGACCGCTTTCTCAAGATGGTTGATGACCCATATAACTGCCTTACACTCTGCTCCGGCTCATTAAGCTCCAACCCGAAGAATAATGTGGCAGATATAGTGAGAAAGCACTGTGACAGAATAGCCTTTGCACATATAAGAAATGTAAAGCACTTCCCTAACGGCGATTTTTCCGAAGCCTCACACCGTGACTGTGACGGAGATACCGGCATTCTCGATATTGTAAAGGCATACCATGACTGCGGATTTACAGGATATGTCCGCCCTGACCACGGCAGACATATCTGGGGCGAAAAATGCAGACCGGGCTACGGCTTATATGACCGCGCTCTCGGAATAATGTACCTTCTCGGCTGCTTTGACACTCTGGAAAAATTCGACAGCAAATAAAGGCTGTCTGAAAGTGTCTCCGCCTTTTCACACGCAATTTGTTTCCGGGCGAAAACAGATTGCTTTAATGGCATATCTGAAATCACATTGTTGAATTTCTTATGCTCTCTTCGCGATATTTCGCTCGGAAATGGGGATAAATATGGAATTAAATCTAGACGGAATAAAGGACGCCTCCCTCTGGAAGGGCTACAGGCTTCCTGAATATGATATAGTAAAAATGTGCAATACAACTAAGGACAATCCAGTGTGGCTTCACTTCGGTGCCGGTAATATTTTCCGTGCTTTTATCTGCGCCGCCGCACAGAAGCTGTTAAATGAGGGTGCAGCAGATACCGGAATAATCTGCGCTGAGAGCTCCTTCGGAACTGAGATTATCACTGAGTGCTACCGCCCGCATGACAATCTGTGTGTGAGTGTCACACTCAATCCTGACGGAAGCATTGACAAGGAGGTTGTAGGCTCTGTCGCAGAGTCCCTCACAGTTGCATACGATATGGACAGGATAAGCGATATTGTATGTGCTCCTTCTCTACAGCTTGTATCATTTACAATCACAGAAAAAGGGTATGCCATAAAGGACAGCTCGGGTAACCTCACCGACACAGTAAAAAAAGACATGGAGAATGGTCCTGACAGCTGTTCACACCTCATGTCCTTGCTCGCCGCACTTTGTATCAGGCGTTTTCATGCCTGCGGCAGACCACTCGCACTTGTATCGATGGACAACTGCTCACACAACGGTGAGAAGCTTGAGACAGCCATCACCACCATTGCGTCGGCGTGGAAGAATAATGGATTCATAACCTCAGAGGAGCTTGATTATCTTAAGACCTCAGTCTCATATCCGTGGAGCATGATTGACAAGATTACACCTAGACCGGACTCACATGTCGAGGAGAGCCTCGCTGCGGACGGAATCAAGGATATCAAGGCATTTGTGACACCGGGCGGTGTGTATACGGCTCCATTTGTCAATGCCGAAAAACCGGAATATCTTGTAATCGAAGACGCTTTTCCTAACGGCAGACCTGCCCTTGAGAAAGCCGGAATCCTGTTCACAGACCGTGACACAGTCAACAAGGTTGAGAAGATGAAGGTATGCACATGCTTAAATCCTCTCCACACCTGTCTTGCAGTGTACGGATGCATTTTAGGATACACCTCTATTTCAAGTGAAATGGACAGTCCTGAGCTTAAGAGCTTTATCACCAGAATGGCTTATGATGAGGGCATGCCTGTTGTGGCAGACCCTAAAATAATCAACCCTTCCTGTTTTCTCGACGAAGTTCTCACACAGAGACTTCCTAACCCATTTATGCCGGACACACCTCAGAGAATCGCAACCGATACATCTCAGAAGCTTCCTATCCGCTTCGGTGAGACTATAAAGCTCCAGCTTGAGCGCGGCACTGCAGGTGACTTAAAATATATCCCTCTTGTGCTGGCAGGATGGCTCAGATATCTCCTCGCCGTCGATGACAACGGCAATGCATTCACTCCGTCAAGCGACCCTCTTCTTGCTGAGTGCCGGGAAGCACTTGCCGGAATAACTCTCGGCAGCCACGTCACAGAGGAGAGGCTTCACAGCCTGCTCTCAAACAGCAATATATTCGGCGTCAACCTCGAGGCGGCAGGGCTTTCCGGCAGGATAACCGGTTATTTTAATGAACTTATTGCCGGCAAAGGTGCAGTACTTGCAACGCTCAGAAAATATACCTCATAATGGGTTATTGAAATTTTTACAGAATTTTCATATAATGATGTTGGGGTCAAAACATGCCAACTTAATTTACGAGTGTATAACGTATTATATTTATGCATATCAGCTCCGTTGTACGAAGCAAGATGTTCTAAGAACATCTAAGCTTCTTCCAAAAGTCGTGATATGCATAAATATAATACGTTATACATGCTAAGTTTATAGCACATGTTTTGACCCCAACAGCATATAATAAGGGGTCGGAAAAGAACCTTCCGACAATACAAAATGGTGGTGGCAATCTGTCACCACCATTAATTATAAAGGATAATCTATGAATATCACACCAAAAAATGTCGATGAGACAGGGCGTGCCTACGCCCTCAGAATACTAAAACAGAATATCTCCGACACCACTCTAAGACCCGGAACCCTTCTCTCCGAAAATGAGCTGTCAAAAATGCTCGGTCTGTCAAGAGTGCCTGTACGCGAAGCCCTGATTGAATTATCAAAATCAGATATTATTGAGATACTTCCGCAAAGGGGCAGCCGTGTCGCACTTATAGACCTGAAGCTCGTTGAGGAAGCGGGCTTTTTCAGGCGCACGCTCGAATGTGCCGTTGTAAAGCTGGTGTGTGAAAAGGCTGCCGTAAAAGAGCTTTCGGACGATTTTGTGCTCGCGCTTAAGGCAAATCTTAACCTGCAGGATTTCTACCTTGAAAACCCTGCACCCGATAAGCTCATGGAGCTGGACAATGAATTCCATCACCTCCTCTTCTCATGCGTTGACAAGGAGCGCTGCTACAGAATGTGCTGCGACATAGGAATACATTTCGACAGGATACGTCATCTGGCACTGCACACGGTAAAGGAGCTTAAGATTGTCGGCGACCACCACGATATACTCTCTGCAATCTGTGCCTGTGATGCAGACAGAGCCTATGCACTTATGGCCGCACATCTGACACGTTTCGAGATTGACGAAAAGCTTATCAAAAACAAATACCCTGAGTATTTCGTCAATTAATGTCTAATTTTTACTGCCATTTATGTATACATATTCCCTGTTATTTCGATTGCATATCATTGAAAAGTTTTATATAATATCAGTATGTATTCAGCGGCTTTCTTTTGCTGCCCGTAAATATTATATTTCATTTCAAGAAGGGAGAAAAACATGAAATTCGGTTACTTTGATGATGAAAACAGAGAGTATGTCATTACTACTCCAAAGACACCACTTCCTTGGATCAACTACTTAGGCTGCGGTGAATTTTTTTCATTGATGTCGAACACATGCGGAGGTTACACATTTTACAAGGATGCGAAGCTTCTTCGCCTGACAAGATACCGCTACAATGATGTTCCGAACGATATTAATGGCAAGTACTTCTACATAAAGGATGGCGATACCATCTGGAATCCGGGCTGGAAGCCAACAAAGACACCACTCGACAGCTATGAGTGTCGTCACGGAATGGGTTACAGCCGTTTTGCTTCTTCTAAGAACGGACTTAAGGCCGAGATGCTTGCCTTCGTTCCTATGAATGACAATTGTGAGGTTACACGCCTTATCCTTACTAATTTATCCGATAAACCGAAAACCTTTTCGGTATTTTCTTATGTTGAATTCTGTCTCTGGAATGCAGATGATGACTCAAGAAATTTCCAGAGAAATTTAAGCACCGGTGAGGTTGAAATTGATGGTTCCACAATATACCACAAGACTGAGTACCGTGAGCGCCGCAACCATTACGCTGTCTACTCTGTCAACCACCCTATCGATGGCTTCGATACTATCCGCGATGAGTTTTTAGGTGCTTACCGTGGTGCACATGAGCCTGAGGTTGTTGAGCAGGGACATTCTAAGAATTCCGTTGCAAGCGGCTGGTCACCAATCGCTTCACAGCAGATTAACCTTACTCTCCAGCCGGGCGAGAGCGAATCTCTTATCTACGTTCTCGGCTACATTGAGAACCCTCAGGATGAGAAATGGGAAGCTCCTAATGTCATCAACAAGACACGCGCTAAGCAGATGCTTGCCCGCTACGCTACAGATGAGCTTTTCAATGAAGCCTTTTCAGACCTCACAGAGTACTGGAGCAATCTTCTTTCCAAGTACGAGGTCGAATCCGATAATCCTGAGGTTAACCGTATGGTTAATATCTGGAACCAATATCAGTGTATGGTAACCTTCAATATGAGCCGTTCCGCTTCATACTATGAATCAGGAATCGGACGTGGAATGGGCTTTAGAGATTCATGTCAGGATCTTTTAGGCTTCGTTCACCTCATTCCGGATCGTGCAAGAGAGAGAATAATTGATATAGCCTCCACACAGTTCGAGGACGGAAGCGCATACCATCAGTACCAGCCCCTCACCAAAAAGGGCAATTCCGACATCGGAAGCGGCTTTAACGATGACCCGCTCTGGCTCATTGCCGGCACAAGCGCCTATGTGCGTGAGACAGGTGACACAACCATCCTTGATGACATAGTTCCGTTTGACAATGACGCAAGCAAGGCTAAGCCGCTTATGGAGCACCTTAAGCGTTCATTTGATTACATAGTAAACCACAAGGGTCCTCATGAGCTTCCTCTTATCGGACGTGCGGACTGGAATGACTGCCTGAACCTCAACTGCTTCTCAGAGCACCCCGGCGAATCCTTCCAGACCTTCGGACCATCTGAAGGACCTGTCGCTGAATCGGTATTCATAGCAGGTATGTTTGTAAAATACGGCAGGGAATATGCCGAGCTATGCTCATTAAAGGGTGATGAAGCTGAAGCTGAGCGCGCACTCAGGGAAGTTGACATCATGTACGATACCATCTTAAAGAGCGGCTGGGACGGTGACTGGTTCCTTCGTGCCTACGATGCCTACAGCCACAAGGTTGGTTCTAAGGAATGCGAGGAAGGACAGATATACATTGAGCCACAGGGCTTCTGTGTTCTCGCAGGCATCGGTGTCAAGGAAGGTCTTGCAAAGAAGGCTCTCGACTCCGTAAAGGAAAGACTTGATACCAAGTATGGTGTCATGATTTTACAGCCTGCATATACAAGATACCACCTTGAGCTTGGTGAAATCTCCTCCTATCCACCTGGATACAAGGAGAATGCCGGTATCTTCTGCCACAACAATCCTTGGGTTTCCATCGCAGAGACCGTTATCGGCAGAGGCGACAGAGCTTTTGAGATTTACAAAAAGACATGCCCTGCATATATTGAGGACATCAGCGAAATACACCGCACAGAGCCTTATGTATACTCACAGATGGTTGCAGGTGCGGATGCCAAGTTCCACGGAGAGGCTAAGAACAGCTGGCTCACCGGAACAGCAGCATGGACCTTCGTCAATATATCCCAGTATATACTCGGTGTATACCCGACACATCAGGGACTTAGCATCAACCCATGTGTTCCTGAGGGCTTCGGTGATTTCAAGCTTACAAGAAAGTTCCGTGAGGGAACATATCATATCACTGTCAAGAATCCTTCCAATGTACAGAAGGGTGTTAAGAGCATGATTGTTGACGGCAGGGCTGTCGATGGCTGCGTAATACCTTATGTAAAGGGTCAGACAGAATATAACGTAGAAGTAGTTATGGGATAAGCCTTCTGCATAGAATAAGCCTTCAACACTTTTTACAATGACCTTATAAAGCCACAGATGGACTATTTAAATTTGTCTGTCTGTGGCTTTAATACTTGAAAAATAGTCTGAAAACTATTATAATCTTTATATAAATATGTCCGGTAATTTTAACACCCGACTTAAAAACACCAATAAATAAAGGAAGGAAGTATATAATATGCGTTTAGTTACACGTTCCGATTTTGACGGGCTTGCATGCGGAGCACTTTTAAAGGAAGCAGGTATTATTGACTCATGGAAATTCGCACATCCTAAGGATTTGCAGGATGGTCTTGTGCCTGTCGATGAGAATGACTGCCTTGCCAATGTACCCTTTGTTGAGGGCTGTGGTCTGTGGTTCGACCACCACTCCAGCGAGCATGAACGCAACGAGCTAAAGGGAAAATACAAGGGAGAGAGCCGTATCACTCCTTCATGTGCCAGAATTATATATGAATACTATGGCGGCAGGGAGCGTTTTCCTCAATTCGATGATATGATGGAGGCAGTCGACAAGGTTGACTCAGGCAGCCTTACTATAGATGAGGTCATGAACCCTAAGGGCTGGATACTCATAGGCTTCCTCATGGATCCCAGAACTGGTCTTGGACGTTTCCGCCAGTTCACCATCTCCAACTATCAGCTTATGGAGAAGCTCATGGATGCATGCCGCACCATGTCCACAGAAGAGATTCTTGCTCTCCCTGATGTTCAGGAGCGAATTGAAGTATACAATGAGCAGACAGAGAAATTTAAGGAGATGGTTAAGAAGTACACACGCACTGAGGGCAATGTCATCATCACGGATTTACGCGGTGTTGACCCTATCTACACAGGCAACCGTTTCATGATATACAGCATGTATCCTGAGCAGAATATCTCCGCTTGGATTGTCAGCGGCCGCGGTGGTGCCGGATGTTCTGCTGCTGTAGGCTACAGCATATTGAACCGCACCTGCAATATCAATGTAGGAAGCCTCATGCTCAAGTACAACGGCGGCGGTCACAAGGCTGTCGGAACCTGCCAGTTCTCTGATGAGAATATGGCAGCAGAGCTTCCTAAGATGCTTGATGAGCTCTGCACTCTTGCGAATGCTTGAACAAAAAGCTTAAACAAAAAAATGCTGCCATCCGAACATGAAGCTTAAGCTTCATGTTCGGATGGCAGCAGCTTTTATTTTAACCTCTTTCCATTGAGAACCGCCTCTACAAGGTCATCCCCCTGATATACCAGCTTAAGTGAAAAGAACGGCTCATCCTCATCAAGCAGACGAAGAAATATCCTGTCGCCCTCCCACAGGTTGAGCATTCCGACAGCTTCCTTCTTAACCCATGCAAGAACGCCCTCATTGCACTCCTTCATCGAACCATCCGGATTAGTCACACTGCCCTCAAAGCCATCCGCCGTGTAAAGGCTCATATACTCCGCCGGCTCATCCTCAAACACAAACGTCACAATTCCCCTGTATCTGTACGATGTAAGCCTAAGTCCTGTCTCCTCATATACCTCACGAAGCAGACACTCCTCCGGACTCTCCCTGTTCTCAAAATGTCCTCCGACTCCAATCCACTTATCCTTGTTGACATCGTTCTTCTTGGAGACACGGTGAAGCATAAGGTATGAATCGTTCTTCTCAATATAACATAACGTGGTCAATGGTGATTTCACTGCGCTATTCCCTTTCCTATGTGATATTTAGATTGTTACATCTTTAATGAAGCAGCTCCACGCTCTCCCCTGCCCTGCAGATTATGTTCCACTCGCCCTTATGCTCCCCAAAAGGAAGCCTAAGCACCTTATTGATATCAGAATATGCATGCAGAACCGCGCTCTTAACATCCCCATTCTCCCAACTTATGTCAACAGAAGCGTTGCCGACTACACGTACTCCGTACAGATGACCGTTCTTCCATTCCTTCGGCAGGGCAGGGAGCAGGACTATCCTCTCCTCATTGCTCTGGACAATCATCTCCGCAATAGCCGCCGTTGCACCGAAATTGCCGTCAATCTGGAATGGCGGGTGCATGTCAAACAGATTAGGATATGTAGATGATGTAAACAGCTTGCAAAGGTTATCATATGCTGCTTCGCCGTCCCAGAGCTTGGCGTAATGATTTATAATCCATGCCCTGCTCCAGCCGGTATGACCGCCGCCATGCGAGAGTCTGCCCTCAAGTGTACGCCGCGCAGCCTCGGCAAGCTGTGGTGTTCCATCCATGGTTATCTGCGATGACGGATGAAGCCCATAAAGATGGGAAATATGCCTGTGTCCCGGCTCATACTCCTTGTAATCCTCACGCCACTCGAGAATTCTTCCATCACTGCCAATCCGTGTAGGAAGAAGCCTCGACAACGCGTCTTTAATCTGTGAATTGAGCTCATCATCCACCCCAAGGATATCCGCTGCTTTTATGCATTGTGTGAACAGATCCCTTATAATCTGATTGTCCATCGTGACACCTGCACCGTTAGCGCCCTTCTCACCATTCGGAAGAACATAGCTGTTCTCCGGTGATACAGAAGGACAGGTCATAAGATATCCGTCAACCTCTATCATAAAATCAAGGAAGAACTGTGCAGCCTCTCTCATTATATTAAAGTTCTCACGCAGAAATTCCTTATCCCCTGTATAGAGATAATGTGTCCACTGATGTGTGCACAGCCATGCAGCTCCCATCACCCAGTATGAACCCGGAATCCACAAATCCTGGACTGATGTCTCCCCCTCAATATTTGTATTGTGGTGCGCTACAAAGCCCCTGCACCCATACATGGTCTTAGCAGTCCTCTGTCCGTTAGGGAGCATCTTCTTTATCAGACTGAACAACGGCTCATGGCACTCCGACAGATTACAGTTCTCCGCAAGCCAGTAATTCATCTCTGTGTTGATGTTGATTGTATATTTGCAGTCCCACGGTGGAAGCATGTCCTTATTCCAGAGTCCCTGCAGGGTTGCCGGAAGTCCGCCCTCCCTGCTGCATGAGATAAGAAGATATCTGCCAAAATCAAAGTACAGCTTAAATAGCTCGTCCTTCACGCTTCCTTCCTTCGCGGACTTGAGAAGCTCATCGGTTGTGTATGCAGCACTGCCAGAGGCGCTGTCCTTAACGGCATCGCAATTATCCTCATCATCTCCAAGTGAAAAATCAACTCTTGCAAACAGCCTTCTATAGTCACTTATATGTGCATCAAGAAGCTGGTTATATGACTCACCTGCCGCCCTGTCAAGTACCTTCTGCAGCCTGCCCTTTAAAAGCCAAAGAGCAGCCTTGCTCTCCATAACCGCATAGCTTCCGTTATTGCCATTCTGCCTGTTCAGGTCACCGGCTGCCTCACTCTCCTTCAGTGTCTTAAGCTTCTCCGCCATTATATGTTCAAGCTCATCCTTACAATGGTATGTACAATCCGCCGCAATATAGAGCACTACCCTGTCTGCACCGGTGACAACCAGATATTCGCCAAGCTGTTCGACACTTCCGCCATCCGCAGCAGCCTTCAATGACACAGCGAAATCATATCCATGCTTTCCAAGGTCACCATGAAGCACAATGGTGTCTTTTCCTATTCTGTCGACACCGTTATAAGCTCTCTCAGGTCTTGAGAACCTTGCCTCAAGGTTAATTGTTCCCGGTCTGTCAGACTCGATGCACATAACTATACAATCAGCAGGATGTGAGGCAAAGACCGTTCTTGTATAATTAACCCCTGCACAGGAAAAGCTCACATCTGCTGCTGCCTTCTCAAGGTCAAGCCTTCTCTCATAATTATAGATATCGCCCTCTATATTAAAATCGATGTATAAATCGCCAAGAGTCTGATACGGATGTGCACTCTCCGGACATCCCGACATGGTAAGGCGCATCAGTCTCTCCGCCTTTGATATCTCACCATCCAGCAGAAGCTGTCTTATCTTCGGAAGATTCCTAAGTGTATCAGGGTTATCCCTGTCCATCTTTCCGCCATACCATATACTCTCTTCATTGAGCTGGATGTGTTCATTCACAGCTCCACCGTAAACCATTGCACCCATCCGTCCGTTTCCCAACGGAAGAGCCTCCTCCCACACTGAAGCAGGACTATTATATAACAAACCCGACATAACCTATCTCCATTCTGCGTTCCTCATCCCATGCTTCCCATGATACTCAACGCCATTTTTAATTTTCCTTCTTTTCGTTCTGCCACTCCACAAGGTCAGCAAGTGTTATGTTATCCACCACATTATCGACAGCATCGTTTATCTTCTGCCATATTCTCACCGTAACACAGCCATCTGCCCTGTCACATTCCACCGCACCATTCCCAACACAGCTAACAGGAGCTAAATCTCCCTCGGTTGTTCTTAGAAGCATGCCGACCGTGTAATCCTTTGGTTCCTTCGCAAGCATATATCCTCCCTGAGGTCCTCTTATGCTTCTGACATATCCCGCCTTATTCAGAACCGATATAATCTGCTCCAGATACTTCTCCGATATCTGCTGCCTGTCCGCTATATCCTTAAGGCTCACAGGCCTGCCCGATTTATCCGAAGCTATATCAAGCATAAGTCTGATTGCATATCTTCCCTTTGTAGATATCTTCATAAAAAAATCTCTCCTAAATCCATTCATAATTTTCATTTAATTATTTTCCGGCATCAAGCAGCTCCTCGAACTTCTGAACCGGCATCGGTTTATAATAGAAATATCCCTGTGCTCTGGTGCAGCCACATTCTAACAGAAAATTTTTCTGTTTTTCATTCTCCACACCCTCCACAATCGTATCAAGATTAAGCTCATTCAACATGGTAACTGTATGCTTTAAAATAGTTCTGCTCTTAGGATCATCTATATCATCTATAAATCCTTTATCTATCTTAATCTCATCTACAGGCTGGTCTTTGAGCATTGTCATTGTTGAATAGCCTGTTCCGAAGTCATCCATGGAAATCGTAAATCCCCTCTGCTATTCTCCTTCCAAGAAAACTGAATACTCTTGTCCACACATACACGTCAACATCTATAATCAGCCCGTTCTTTTCCACCACAGGTATGAACTCACCCGGCGAAACCATGGTATTATACTTATACTTCCATCGTAAAGCTCTGTCATAAAGCTCCTGTTGGATTCTACATTATTCTCTGCCAGCTTGCGCAGTGAATAGATATAAAGCTCAAAATCCTTCCTGTCCATGTCAAATAGGTCTTCACATTTAGCATCTTTTATCTTGTCTAATCTCTCGTTGTCCATATACCCTCTTATATTCTGTCCGCCAACGGAACCATCCTCTATAAAATCTGACATATCACATACTTATGTATATTATACCATTTCCAGATACAATTGTCATTCAAAAAAGCAGAAAACCGATTAAGGTTTTCTGCCCTTTCAACAATCCTATGTATACTTTTAATTACTGCTTCCTGTCGACACTTTGCGTGATCCATTCTTCATAAGCTATGTGTTATATTATCTTGCCGGCTTATTTCTTCCGGCAAATGTGTTGAACCTGTCCGGTGTCCACACAGGCTCAATGCCCCTTGTGATATCCTCAACGGTAATCTCAGCGTCATTATTGTCGATGTCGATTATGGTATAGAGGTCATTGCCCATTCCAGGCTCCTTCATATAGGAGAGCTGTCTGAGACCGTGGAATCCTGCCGCGGTTTTTATTTGCGCGTCCATTGTGAGGTGCTTCCGAAGCTGCCCTCAATGCTCATGGATATTCCTTTATCCTCCTTATGTCTGGATGTCTTTCGCTTCTCATTTAAGAGCTCAAGGAACTTATTCTCATCAATAGGAAGAGATACCGTCTGTCCAAGCCATGATGAGAGGTACATTGCGTTGGAAATCATCAGACCGTTGATTCCCTCGCGTCCGTCTGCGACAAGCGGTGTTCCAGCCTTTATATGGTCTGCAAAGGCGTTTAGAACACCCACATGTTGTGGATTCTCGCCATCTGTTTCAACGTCCTTTACGGTAATCTTAGGCATCGCGTAGCCAATCTGTGCTGTCCTGCACCATTCTCTTTCGTCCGATTCAAGCCGGTAGAACTTTATGCTATTGTAGTCACATACAAGCTTTCCAAGTGTTCCGGTTACCTCGAGACGGTTAGTGCCCGGTGCATCTCCTGTTGTGGTTACAAACACTCCCGTTGCTCCGTTTTCAAACTCCATATACGCAGTGACGTCATCCTCAACCTCTATGTCATGCCACTTGCCCTCATGGCAGAAGGCATGAATCTTAACAGGCATACCGAACATCCACTGAAGTAAATCAAGCTGGTGTGGGTCCTGATTGAGCAGCACCCCGCCGCCTTCGCCTGCCCATGTCGCTCTCCAGTCTCCCGAATCATAGTAAAACTGTGTCCTGTACCAGTCTGTCACAATCCAGTTAACGCGCTTTAACTGTCCGATTGTACCATCCTCCACCATCTGCTTGATTTTGCGGTATACGCAGTTGGTTCTCTGGTTGAACATAAGACCGAAGGTCAATTCCGGGTGCTTATCCGCCTCTGCAATCATTTCCCTCACCTGCAAGGTGTACACACCTGCAGGCTTCTCACACAGCACATGCAGATTATTCTGCAGTGCAAGAATTGTCAGCTCCGGGTGCTGGTAATGCGGCACGGCAATCAGAACCGCCTCGCACACACCGCTTTTTATAAGGTCACTTCCTTCACTGAAAATCTTAGCCCCAGGAACCTTCTCTGCCGCCCATTCACGTCTGCATTCCCTTCTGTCCGCAAGTGCCGCTATCTCAATATCAGGACATTTTCCTGTGAGAATATTATCAATATGCAGACCTGCAATTCCACCAACACCTACTATACCAAGCTTTAACATTTTTTCTTCTCCTCTCTGCTACACTATATTTTTGGATAATCTCAAGGTATATATCTTCCTAATAAAACATTTACGATTACTCAATATCCCCTCTACTATGCAATTCATTACACACTGTAATAACAGCTTATTTGTGCTTAACCATGTTTAATATCCGGCAGTCAATTATCCCTTTGCAGATAAAAAATCACCGTCAGCCCGCCAACATCTTCTATAAAATAATCTTCTTTAACGCCTCACATGCTGCATGGAACGCAGTCCTTGAATCCGGATAGCTCTCCTTATGTAAAAGTGATTCCGACTGCAGCGAACCCAGCCCATTAAATATGTGAAGGTGCGGCTCAACTGTGAGTATAACCTCGCCGCTTCGCACCTTATCAACATCCTCAAGTATCTCCGGCAGATGTCCGTCACCTCTTCCGGCACTCACCACACTTCCATCCTCCTTCATGGCATCCTTTATGTGGAAATATGTGATGATGTCCTTATGAAGCCTGTAAGCCTCCAGAGAGTCAACTCCGCATTGGACATAGTTTGCAGGGTCAAACGCAACACCCATATCACCTCCGAAATGCTCATACAAATCCATACAGCGAGTATCTGTGTCGCCGTATATTCCTTTTTCATTCTCATGGACAAGCAAAACGTCATTTTTCCTTGCAAGCTCAACCATCCTCTCAAGCCTTCTAAACACCTCACCGCGATATTTTTCTGGCTCCTCACCCTGCGGAATATAGAAGCTGAACATGCGAATCCTGCTGCACTCTAATACCTTGCACACCTCCATCGACCTCGCAAACTTGTCAAAATGCTCGTCAAAAGAATCCATTATCCCTATCTTTCCATAGGGCGAGCCAAGCGCCGAAAGCGTGACATGATGTGCCTCCAGCTTTTTATGAATCCTCACAGCGTCCTCAACCCCAAGCTCCGAACAGTTGACCCCGTCAACGCCCCTCAGCTCTATCATCCTGATATTCTCCTGCGCCAAAGCCTCCAACTGCTCATCTAAACCCTCCGCCGCTTCATCAGCAAATGCAGATAATATAAATTCAGCCATAAAACCCTCCATTTTCACAGGCAGCCATTCCGTACCCTTAGGTTCCTGTATGTTTTTGTTGATTCCAGTTTAACTGCATTTTTTACTTGTTACCATACAATATATGCTTGAAACTATGTGATTACTGCTCTATAATTTATTTATAAATGCAGCCAAAAAAAAATTATAAAAGGAGCTACGCATGGACTACATCGCACACTATGAAAAATCCCCAAGAATGTGGTCACAGGGTCTGCATGCCCACGATGATTATGAGATATATCTGCACCTTAGCGGCGGAAGATTTTACTGCATTGATGACACTGTTTTCAAGCTAACCCCCAATCAACTGCTCATCATACCGCCTCTTCACATGCACGGCTTAGTCTGCGACCATGACCTCGTAAACTACGAACGCTGTTTCCTGTATCTGTCGCCCGGAATGCTTCGTAAATGTGGTTTTGGAAAGATTGATTTAATAGAAATTATTGACAACGCCTATAAGAACAATATGCTTGTCGGGACACTATCTGAGGAAAATGCCCGGCTTTTTCAGAAATATCTTAAAGAAATCGAAAAGGATTCCTGCGCAGACAGCCCGGCAAACCAATTGGACATCTACTCAAAAATCCTAAAAATATTATATATTATGGAGTTTTCCCTCGAACTATCTCACCATGAAACCTCTGTAGGTGTCCCGGACACACCAATGCACGATGTACTTCACTACATCAATGAACATTACACTGAGAACCTTACCATATCGTCAATCGGACAGCTTTTCCACCTTTCCGATTCATTCCTGTCGCACAAATTCAAGGAATACACCAACAAAGGAATCTACGAATATATTCTGTACAAAAGAATACTAAAGGCAAAGGAGCTGATGTACAGCGATATATCACTCACCGAAATTGCTTTTACATGCGGCTTTGGCGATTATTCCAATTTTCTGCGCGCTTTTAAAAAGATTACCGGGACATCACCTAAAGAATACCGGCGCAGCTAGGGCAGGACACCGGGCTGTTTGGGACAGGGGTCTGACCCCATGTCCCAATTCTGGGACACGGGGTCAGACCCCTGTCCCAGAATCCACATCAATATGGAACCAGTCGAAATCGACAAAGCCCTCCGTCTCCTCCTTGGCGTAGGCGAAAAGACCATATCTGTACCCCATGAAATCAGGCATATCATAGTTCATCTGCAGCTGCTCACCTATCTGAACCCAGTTTACATTGTCAATGCTGTAGTAAAAGTCTGCGATATCCTTCATGTCCCTGAAATCGCAGTGAATGCGAAGATAAATCTTATCCGCGTCCTTAAGCTCCTCCATAGCACAGCAGCGTCCCATGGCATCGTCCTTATTATCCGCCTTGCGCATCACAAGGTACTTCCTGCCGTTCTCAATAACCACGGCAACATAGCCGTACTGGCGCTGGAACACTGTAAGTCCTGCGGTCATTCCATCGGCCATGTTGGAAATATCCATAACCGTTGTGCCATCGCATACCGGACCCACTGTGCGGATTGTCAGGGTGTTGCGCGCAGTTCTGATACTTTCCGAAGTTCCCACAGGCTGTAAACGCAGATATCCCGGACGCTTTGTGAGGCTCCAGAAACGGTTATCAGGATTGTGGTTCCACTGCCACTGAAGCTTAAGATAGGAGCCATTAAGGTCATGCTCACCATCACCTACACAGGCGTCCTCCCTGTCATAGCAGCGATAATCCGCAATACTGTTCTCAAAATCATCGTCCTCAACGAATTCCCCGACAGTCTCCTTCGTCCTAACAGGAAGCTCACTGATTACAGGCATTTTGTTGTACAGAAAAGGTGTGCCCTCCCCAAGATATGTACCGATTACCGGCCAGTCCTTAAGCTCTCCCTCCGTACCCCATTCCATAGGCGACAGCATAGGAATACGCCCCACTGAGCCTGTATCCTGGAAGATAAAGCAGTACCACTTTCCGTCCTCCGTGTCCACAATGCCGCCCTGCGCGATTCCGTTATTTTTCATATATACATTGTCATCCGCATCATAAAGATGTCCCACAAACACCTTCCTGCATGTCCAGTCACCCGCCGGTTCATCATCCCAGCGCCCAACTCCCGTAAGACTCCTGCTTCTCCAGCACAGCTCCTGTCTCTGCCACTGCTGCCCCTGAATCACGAAAATATAGTAATATCCGTTATGCTGGTACACATGGAAGCCCTCTCCCCATAAGCCCTGCTTAGGAGTTTCATAGTTGGTGTTGTGAAGCACGAACCTCTTATCCCCATACTCAACAGTATGCTTGTCTATATCGACAAATAATTCCCTGTAATATATATCATGCGTTCCGATTCCATCTCCGCAGTCCTGTGAAAAGAAGATATATTTTCTTCCATCCGTCTCATCGAACAACATTCCGTTGTCATAACACATCTCCGGGAAGGTTGTGCGGTACCAAGGTCCTCTCTCAATATCCTCTGTCATAAAAATATATGTTTTCTGTGTGGAATTACATGTAAATGCTACAAAATACCATCCTGTAACAGAATCCTGCCTGAGGCTTGCCGCCCATGAACCAATGGAATAGTCATCCTCCCCATTCTTCAGACAATATCTGTCCCCATCCTCAAGAATCCGATACACATAATTCACCGTCGCCCAGTGCACAAGGTCATACGATTTCATAATCGGCACTCCCGGTGACAAATGCATTGTCGTGCTTACCATGTAAAACGCCTGCCTGCCCTCCCTATCCTTAGAGCGTATGATATCCATATCCGGCACATCCGCGTAAATAATAGGATTGCGATAAATGTTCTCCTCATTCATATAGCTGCCCATACCCTTTCTACCGTTTTTTATTGTAGCCCCATGAAAAATATATATGGCACTGCGCCATCTTTTGTTTTAAATGTCGCAACACTCATAAATATATGCTATTATAATAAAATATACAGTCAAAAACAAGCAATTTAGCAATAACCGACTGCAATTTAGCAATAATTGACTGAAACCTTCCACATTTTTTTTACGGGTATATATATAAAGGAATTGTGAAACGTACATTTGCAAAAATACACAACGTCCGTCTGTCACACTAAGTTTCGCAATTACCTTTTATATAGAAAAAGAAAGGAGGCATCACCATGACAGACCCGGAGATTGTTTCGCTATACTGGAAACGCGATGAGAGCGCGATAAAACATACCCAGAGTAAATACAACGCCTATCTCACCAGGATTTCCTACAATATCCTCGCCAATTTGGAGGACTGCAGTGAAGCTGTCAATGACACCTATCTTGCCGCATGGAATTCCATGCCGGACAACAGACCGGGAGTCCTCTCGACATACCTTGGTAAGATAACAAGACAGCTCTCCATCGACATTTTCCGCAAAAGGAAAAGCAAAAAACGCGCCGGCTCGGAATATGCCATCTCATTTGATGAGCTTGAGGAGGTCATCGCTTCATCCGGTGAGCCTGAAAGGGAATTGGATTCCAAAATGCTGATAAGCACTATAAATAATTTTCTTCGCACGCTCCCCGAAGCTGAGAGGAATCTATTTATCGGAAGATATTACTATTTTGATTCGCTAAAATCTGTTGCCGGATATTGCAAAATGAGCGAGTCCAATGCGAAAACGCTTCTTTTCCGCACCAGACAGAAGCTTAAGGCGTATCTTGTAAAGGAGGGTTTCATATATGAATAATGACAATCTGATTGACGCAATCGGCCATGTTGACGATGCTATGCTTGAATCGGTAAATAAACTCAGGACACGCAAAAATAAAAACCAAATCATCCGTATCCTAGGCGGACTTGTGGCTGCCGGTCTGATATTTGGAATATCTCTGTCCGTTGGTATCCATAACAGAATATCGAAGGCTTCCGACACCACAATAGTCAGCATCGGCGGCATTGAGCGCCGCTACAAGGCAGACATCTCAGTACTGCCCAGTGAGCTTGGAATTACCTACAGGTGGGAGGACCGCACTGTAGCTGAGCAATACAGCCGGTTGGACATAAACGATGGCGATTTCACCACAGCATGCAGTGAAATAGACGCTTCAAAGCTTGATAAATCAATCGGCGTATACACTGCCTCCGGCTACGATGACTATACCGGCACGGAATACACCCGTCCTGTAAATGTATACTCTGTAAGAGGTATCTCCGAAGATAGAATCGTTGCAGCGGAATTGGATTCTAAATACTACATTTACAAGAATAACACCTACAACCCACCCGAAAACCTCGGACAATTATTCGATGAGGCGAATCTGTGGGAGAACCTTAAGCTTGATTATTTCTACGATACCAAAGATTATATTGAAAATGGAAGCTACAGCCTTAATGGCTCCAGATATATATTGGAGGTTCTTTCAGAATGTAAGGATGCCGGATATGCCGGGAATGACAGCCAGACATTCGATTATAAAAATCGCATTGATTTTTCAATCACCTTGGATGACCTTGGAGTCTATATGCGTGGCCTGCAAATCAATTCGGAGGGCTATCTCCTGACGAACATCTTTGATTACGGATATATCTACAATATAGGTGTCGAAGCCGCTAAAAAGATAATAGCTTACGCAGAAAAGAATGGAACCCCTGCAGCCCCTAAGCCATACTGCTATTATCTTTCCGGAATCGTGACCGAGTTAACCGAAGATTATCTTATCATAGATGATTCCATAAAATGTGCAGCTGCCTCAGACGGAATACTCTTTAAGATACCTCTCGATGACATACATGCCAGCAGAGGCGTAAAATACCGCGATATTAACATCGGCGACATAGCCGTTGTCAGCTTCCGCGGCAACGTAGACACGCAGGCAGACAATACAGTCACAGGTATAGTCGAAATCGATAAGGGCAAGCTCTACAATGGCAATATTCTCGTGGATGAATAAGCCTTGGGACAGGGACCAGACCCCGTGTCCCAAGGGCTGGGACACCGGGGTCTGGTCCCTGTCCCGGCTACAGCTTCATCAAACAGGCGAAGAAACATCTCCTCATCCACATCACTCATTTCTCTTATATTTTTATATATGATTTTGGGGATTATGTCTATGCTTTGCTCCGTGACATGACAAAAACGCCATGTAAGATGCAAGAACACCCCATTACTGACATTAAAGTCTGTAACAGGGTGTGTAAATTATTCCGCATTTGCTTTGTTTTCGGCAATATATGACAGCTCAAGAAATGCTGTATTAAACACCGCAAAAATAAGAAGATATATCGGCATTATCCATATTCCGATGCCCTGCTGCAGCTTTCCGAACAGCATCGGCATTAAGGTGCTCCCGACATAAGCCGAAGCCATCTGAAGCCCTATAACCGCGGCACTGTATTTTCTGCCGAAGTTGTTCGGAGCCATGTGCTGTATGGCAGGGTATATCGGTCCCATTCCGGTGCCGATTATGACAAAGCCGGCCGCCGCCGCAATATATCCGTCTACCGGCAGGAACACAAGAATAATTCCAACAAGCTCGACTGCCGCTCCGATACGGATGAGCAGCTTGTCACCGAGCTTATTCGAGACAAAGCCCGCGAGCAGCCTGCCAAACATGAGCCCACCAAATATAAGTGAGCCGAACGCTGCGATGAGCCCGTCGGTCATGCCCGATTTTGTCCCCGCAAAATAGCTCGATGTCCACAGAAAGCAGGTTGCCTCGCCGGAACAGTACGCAAAGAACGCTATGAGCGTCAGAACAACTCCCGGAACCTTCAGGCTCTCTGCGATACCCGCGCTGTGTTCTTCCTTCTCATCTTCCTGCACCTCATTCTTTTTCCAGAGCGGAAGTGAAATTATGCAGACAAGCAGTATTGCAATCTGGAGGTACGCCGTCCAGCGATACCCCTCGTTCCAGCGTGCACTTTTAAGTGCCGCAGCCATGATGTTCGGGCTTATGACCGCTCCCACGCCGTAAAAGCAGTGCAGGAAATTCATAACCGAGCCCGAGTAATTATTCGCCACATAGTGGTTAATTGCCGAATCTATCGCACCCGCTCCGAGCCCGTATGGTATGGCAAAAATAAAGAGCATCCAATATTTTGATGATATTGAAAATCCACACAGCCCGAAAATTGTGAGCAGAATCGAACATATAACAATCCATTTCGTATGTATCCTGCTTATAAGCTTAGGACTCATGAGTGCCGATATGATTGTCATAAACGATATTGTCATCGAGACATATCCCGCATACGATGACGGCACGCCAAAGTACACCTGCATGGTCGGCCAGCCCGAGCCAAGCAGTGAATCCGGAAGACCAAGACTTATAAAAATAAGATATATAACCGCTATCAGTAATGAGCCCATCTTTTTTACTCCATATAATTAATCTATTTATAACCTACAATGACCGCATAATCCGGTGAAAAATAATCATTGCTGTCACTGCTTAAGCCGCTCGCCTTCAGGGCCTGCTCAAACGTGATATCCTTGGTATTGCTTAACACAAGATATGACACCATTTTTGCCGCGCTGTTCGGCTTTCCCGTAATTTCCAGTCTGTATCTGTATGTATAATCACCCACAGACCACATGCCGTTATTCAGCGCACTGTATTCCGTGTAGATTATATATTCTCCGTTCTCTCTTTTCTGTTCAAGCTCCTCGCTCGGCGTTACCTCATATACCGCAGCCACCGAATAATCACCCTCATTTGCAGATGTTTTCGGACTTGTAAGAAAGCACACCGCTGCTGCGACTATTACAATTATCGCCGCGATGCTCACCCAAAAGCCCGGCTTTTTATAGTTTAAGACGGATTTCACTCTCGTCTTAACACCGACCTCACCGAAGGTAAGCGGACATGCTGCCGGCATTTTCCTGTTCACACTGCAAAAAAGCAATGTCTGTGAATAATCCGCTCTCTGCTTCGCAGTATAATCCTTCACAACCTTCTCATCGCACGCGAGTTCAATATCCTTGCAGAACACCTCATATCCGAGCCATATAACAGGATTGAACCAATGAACCGCAAGAAGCAGGAAACCAAGCGGCTTTACGATATAATCCTTCCTCTTAATATGTGCCTCCTCATGAGCAATCACATTCTCCATATCGCCCTCACTCATGTTAAAAGGCAGATATATCCTCGGCTTAATGATTCCGAAAACAAAAGGTGAAGCAACATTCTCACTCTGAAATATATTGTCTCTGAGAAGCACCGCCGTTGCAGTCCTATTCTTTATCCGAATATATCCGACCGCGGTATAGACAAACAGTACCGCAATTCCGGCAAGCCATACGACAGAAAAAATCCCGTTCGCAAGAAACTTTATTACATCGTCAGCGCCAATATATTTTTCATTGCTTATAGCCTCATAACCCGAATTATTGTTATCAAAATCAAGTTCAGAATCAATAATAACATTATTAACACCGTTGTCAATGCCTGAATTTCCATCATCGGAAATATCTCCTGCATTTGAGATAATTCCCGCGTCCAAAGCATCACCAACCTGCAGCGTACCTGCAAAGCTTGGAATTAAACCGACTGCACTTTCCACTGTAACCGGGCATACAAGGCGGAATGCGGCTATACTCCAAAGGAGCACTGTAATCCACTTCGGTGCCTTTTTTAACGGAAGCCTTAAAAGCAGTACCGCCAGCACAATAACTCCTGCTGATACACTCATACCGACAACATTTAAGAAAAGTTCACTCATTTCGCGCCCTCCTCTCTGAATCTGTCAATCATGCCCTGAACCTCATCAATCTCCTTCTCCGACAGCTTATGATGCTTCGTAAATGCTGCAATGAACGCCGGAAGCGAGCCCTCAAAGGTCTTCTCAACCATCTCGTCAATCTCCGCCGCCTGCACCTCATCCTTGGTCACAAGTGAAGTGACAACCGTGTTCTCGTTCTTCAATATGCCCCTCTCGGACAGACGCTTGATGACAGTGTAGGTGGTGGTCGGCTTCCAGCCAAGCTGTTCCTTGCACAGCTTCACCAGCTCACTGCTCTTAACCGGCTCGTTCTCCCACAGAATCAGGCAGAAACGATACTCGCTTTCAAATACCTTGGGTGTACTCATAACATGCTCTCCTCTCTGATGTTATATTTAACTACGGTAAATTACTCTAATGTGTTAGAGTTCTTACCTATACTCTAATACATTAGAGTTGAGATGTCAAGCAGATATTACGGCAGCAATCCAATTTTTTATATTTTTTCACATTCACTGAATGCAGGACGCATTCTTTCAATTTCACCACGACTGATTTCATATTTCTTTGCAAGTAACTGCCAATTCTCTTTGACTGTATTTGCTATGTTCTTTACCACCTCAAAAGCCTTTTTTTCATTCAATCCATAAAATGGTGCCGCGGCTACTGCCAGCCTGAAATTTATACTTGAATTATCGTTGTCTACATTCAAAGACAAATATTCACCATATATATCAGGGTTCACATCATAAAGCGGAGACAGCTCCCATCCTGTATCAGACAGTATAAAACCATGATTTCTAAAATGGTCATCTGTGTTAGACACTGCCATGCTGAACACAATCCGCTTCCATAGCTCCTGTAAATCACGCTGTGGCTTTGCACCATTTGCTTTCAGGAAAGATACTATCTCAAGATAACTGCTTCCATCTGAGGCATTTGCTCCGTCCATTTTCCCCAACATTGTCATTGCAGACGAGAAGTGAATCCGCTTCTCTCCATCCCGGTCAAATCGTTTTACCAAAAATGTGGTTCCCAGTTTAGAAAATTTCACAGCTTCCGCTTTCGGGACATTCAATCCACACATAGCTGCCAAGTCATGAACAACCATCTCCCATGCCCCTGAGTTAAAATCATCGTGTCTAGACGGAAACTTAGCTATCCACAGCGAACCATCAGGTGCCATAACTGATGCTTTTGGTCTTGCCCCACCGAGCGATGAACCGAGTGTCAATAGCTGTCTTAACCACTTTTCATTTGAACCTGTATCATCACCTTCAAATGCAATCGAAGCCTGTTCAAGTTCTCTAAGCGATGTCCACGGCGGTGTCGCATATTCTTTGTCAAAGGAAAGAAAATCTCCGTCCAAATCAGTTTTAAAACGCAAGCCGCCCATTCTCGCTTCATCATATACCCCCAGCAGATAATCGCTCTCTGACAGCTTTCGTGGCTTTTCTCCAGCCGCCTTTGCACGAAGCTCCTCTCTTCTGTTCATCAATCTTCTGCCCCATCTGTCCGGACATGAATCAGCAAATACACCGAAAATGTTCTTATCGTCATTTATATATTGTCTGCCCTTATACAAATGCAAATCAGGATCTAACATCATATATCCGTTTTCAAGCCAGCTCTGCTGATATTCAAATGAATAAAACTCCTTTCCCCGCATCTGAGAAACATAAATCATGCCGATTAATTCATTATGAAAAGGCGGAAAATCGGCAAATACATATATAATTTTTTCTTTCTCCATAAATCTACTCCCTCTTAGATATACGTTTTCTCACTGGCAGCTCCAAATCCTGTAATTTTCTTCCAAGCTCATCATCCTTTGCAACCAGCAGCAAATCCTTGTCCATATAATTGAGTGCATGAAGCACAGCCGCATAACACCCGATAGCCACCGATGGTGCTCCCTTCTCAATCGAAACCAAGGTTGCTCTGCTTATTCCAGCTCTTTCGGCAACCAGTTCCGCTGTCAGCTTTCTCCTCAATCTTGCATATTTTATTTGTAATCCCATCTGTTCAAGTATTTCTTCTGTTTCAGGTAATAATATAATTGATTTCTTAGGCATAGTGCATTCTCCTTACGTCAATAATATTATACATTATTCTAGTTTTTGTCAATTTTATTAACATTATTTATTATTTTACACAAAAACCCCCGCAGACCGTATTCCAGCCCGCGGGGGTCCATATTCAAAGACATCATCCGCAATACTTGTCACACTGCTCGAAATCGTGATGGAAGTCAGATTGTCACATTCTCAAGGCTCTTGCAGCCCGTGAACGCACGCAATTTTATCTTTGTCACGCTATCGGGAAACATATTATGAGAAACCTTGACAAAATTGACAACCTTCCCACCATCAAACGCCCCAAACGCGGTCTGGTCTTTTCCCATGTGTAATGCCACATCTGCTGCAATTTCACGGCACTCATTTAGCGACCAATTCTCCTCAAACTCCATCGGCAGCAATATTCACCGACCGTCAACATTTCTCGAGCATTCCCTCACCTGTTGATGTCTCATAAAATTATCCAGCGAGTATTTGTCAAAATTTTTACTGTCCAAGGTTTTCATGAATCTTACCTCTCTATCTATAAACCTGCTTGTAACGCTTATCGTCTGCCTTCACTCTCCGGCAGCAATGTAACAAAATAATAAATAATTCCAAATACA